>Ga0189275_100176_pt1 | contig 74654 bp, 69 predicted proteins | sample N19A6minimetaG_FD_130329 | JGI IMG/M metagenome (GOLD analysis project Ga0189275, IMG submission 130329) | Marine microbial communities from the Costa Rica Dome - N19 A6 mini metaG | ecosystem: Environmental > Aquatic > Marine > Oceanic > Photic zone | place: Costa Rica: the Eastern Pacific...
CGGAACAAGGCTCTCGAGGCTTACCATCTCAAGCGCGGTTTGATGGGGCGTAGGCTTCCGTAGCATCCCTCATTGAATCACAAACCCCTCGCCATTGACGAGGGGTTTGTCAGCGGTCTGAAGGGCGCTTCCGCGCCCTTTTTCTTTTGTTCGTGCTACAGGGCCTATTTGCCCTTTTGTCCGAACAGGACCTTTCGTTCCTCATCGCTCGGCGGGGCGTTGCGGCGGGATTCCTTGCCAAGATCGACGCCGCGCTGGACGGCGGGGCGCTCTTTGATTTCCGCGCGCCAGCGGCTGAGGTTCGGATAGGCGCTGAGGTCCATCGAGGGCGTGTCGGCCAGGGGCGATTTGGACAGCATCGGCTTGGCGATCAGGACCCAGGGCCAGTTGATCATATCGGCGATAGTATAATCGTCGCCCAAGATGAAGCGCCGGTCTTCCAGCCGCCGGTCCAACACCCCCAGGCAGCGGTCGTATTCATTGGCGTAGCGTTCCGCCGAATAGGCGTTGTCACCCTCATGCCGGTTCGGGGCATAGTTCACGAAATGGCTCAACTGGCCGCCCATCGGGCCTTGATTGCCCACCTGCCAGAACAGCCATTCCAAGCATTCCTTCCGGCCGCGCGCGTCCTGTGGGATGAACTTCCCGAACTTGTCGGCCAGATAAATCATGATCGCGCCGGATTCGAAAACCGGCACCGGCTCGTGTCCGTATTCGGCGGGCGGGTCGTGATCGACGATGGCCGGCATGCGGTTGTTCGGGCTGATCTTCAGGAAGTCCGGCTTGAACTGGTCGCCCTGGCCGATATTCACCGGGATCATGGTGTAGTCCACGCCCAGTTCTTCCAGCAGGATGGAAACCTTCCACCCGTTCGGCGTCGGCCAATAATAGAAATCGATTCCTGTCTGCGTCGTCATCCTCTTACCCCTTACCCTCCGCTTTTGCCGCGCCGCTGGCGAGCAGGGCGTCGATCTCGGCTTGTTCGTAACCGGCTTCGCGCAGGATCTCCTCCGTCTGTTCCCCAAGCAACGGCGCGCCGTGATCCAGGTCCGGAACCGTCTTGGAGAATTGCGCGGCGGGGCGCGCCTGGCGCAAGCGGCCGGCGACCGGATGGTCCAGTTCCACAATCATCCCGTTATCGACGATCTGGGGATGATGGATCATCTCTTTCCGTTTCAGCACCTGGGCGCAGGGAATGTCGTGGTCGTCCAGATGTTTCAGCCAATAGTCCGCGCTGTTGGTGCGCAGCGCTTCCTGCGTCAATTCAAGTCGGGCGTCGATATTCTCATGCCGTTTCTCGGGCGTGTTGAAACGCGGGTCGTCACGCCATTCAGGGTGACCGACCGCCTCTGTCAGCGCGAACCATTGCTTGTCCGTATTGACCGCGACGGTGATGAAATCCGTTGTCGTCTCATAGATCAGGTCGATGAAACTGTGGGCCTTTTCGCTCTCGATCTCGTCGCCGACGAAAGTGTGGCCGCCCATGTCGGAATGCCACAGGAAGGAGACCACGCTGTCGAGCATGGAGACCTTCACATGCTGGCCCTCGCCCGTGCGTTCGCGGTGGAGCAGGGCGGCCGTCACCGCCTGGGCCGTGGTGAAGCCGGTCAGTTTGTCCGGCACGATGGTGCGCACCAGGCGCGGCCGCGCGTCGTCCGATCCGCCCTGAATCGTCGTCAGGCCGGAAAGCGCCTGAACCAGCGGATCATAGACCGGTTTGTTGGCGAAGGGACCGTTTTCCCCGAACCCACTGATCGAGGCATAGACGATGTCGGGACGGATCCTGCGCACGTCGTCTTCGCCCAGGCCGAGCCGCGCGACGACGCCCGGGCGGAAATTGTGGATGAAGACATCCGCCGTCTTCAAAAGCCTGTGAACCACCGCCAGGGCCTGCGGATCTTTCAGGTTCAACGAGATCGACCGCTTGTTTCGGTTGTTGTTCAGGAAGGACGCGGTCATCCCGCCCCGCCGGGTCGAGACTTCCCGTGTCACGTCACCCGCGCCGGTATTCTCGATCTTGATGACATCCGCCCCCTGGTCGGCCAACAGCATGGTGGACAAGGGCCCGGAGACGACTTGCGTCAGATCGACGATGCGAATTCCCTGCAACGGTCCCGACATTGATGCTTCCCCAATTACAATGAAACCGGCCGCCTTCCGGCGCCGGGGTCAAAACCTAACCCCGCATTCCAAAACTATTAGCGCCCGAAGGGGAAAGGCAATCTTGCCGTATCCGGCAAACGAGTCGACCCTATGGGCGATTAGTCTGTTTTTTGGGGGAAGTCATGGCTGCAATGAAGCTTGGTATCGTCGGCGTCGGGATCATGGGGGAACGGGTGCTGAATGCCGTATTGCGGCACGACCCGTCGGTCGTCGAATTGGGCGGTATCTGGGACCCGTCGGCCGAGACCATGGCCCGGATCGGGGCGGAACACCCCGCGGTTCCGGTCAAGGACGACCCTGACGCGGTGATCGCGGCGTCGGACTGCCTCTATATCGCCTCACCGCCGGTCACCCATCTGGACTATGCGCGCCGGGCGATGGAAAAGGGCTTGTCGGTGCTGACCGAAAAGCCGCTGGCCGTCGATATCGGCGATGCGGTCGCCTTCGTCGATGAGGTGGAGGAACGCAAGGCCCGCGCGGCGGTGAACTTCATTTTCGCGTCCTCCCCCGGTGTCGAGCATCTGCGGCGCTGGATCGCCGACGGCGCGGTGGGCCCGGTCGAGAGCCTGACCATAGACCTTGCCTATGCCGGCTGGCCGCGGCCCTGGCAGATGGACGCGCTGGGCTGGCTCGACAAGCGCGAACAGGGCGGTTTCACGCGGGAAATCGCGAGTCACTTCCTGTTCCTGACCCGCCGCCTTGTCGGCCCGATGGTGCTGAAATCGGCCTCGGCCACCTATCCCGACGGCCCGGGCGGCGACAGCAGCGAGACGGCGATCTCGGCTGAGATCGAGGCCGGCGGCATTCCCGTCACGTTGAAAGGGTCGGTGGGCACGACCGACAAGCCCGACCATTGCGAATGGACCCTGAAGGGCCGCGACGGATCGGTCCGGCTGGCCGATTGGACGCGCGGCCTGAAACTCGGCGCGAATGGGGAATGGGAAGAACATCCCGATTGCCTGCCGCTGGCCGAAACCCGTCCCATCCTGTTGAAGGGCCAACTCGACAAACTGGCGGCACTGACGGCGGGTACGGCACTGCCGGAAGGGGCCTTCCCGTTGGCAACCGTCCAGGAAGCGCTGGAGGTTCAGCGCATGGTGGAAACGATCCTGGCGAGCGGGTGAGGGACGCCTCAGTCCTTCCCGTCGCGCAGCGCCGCTGCCTCGGCGAGTTTTTCGTTGATGAAAGCTTCGGCCGCGAGGCGGTCCTGGACCTGAACAAGCTGGCTTTCAATGCCGACACTGTCCAGGTTTTCCTGCGCCAGCTTGATGATATTGGGGTATCCCAGGTCTCTGGTAATAACGGCGCCATAGTAATATTCGATGCCGTATTCGATCAGAATGTTATCGAGCACCCTAATGTCGTCAAAGGTGACCGTGTTCTCGTGGCCCGCCGAATTGTCGATGATGCAAAAATAATAGGGCGGCAGCGAGTGGCGTAAAGTTTCGTGATAAAGGGGAATTCGGACCCGCAGATCGATTGGGCCCACGACCTCTATTTCATGCAGGTGGAACCCGTTCACACGGTAGGTCGCGAAGGTGTAACTTTCCACGGCGCCCCGGAAGACGACCTCTGCCTCACCGTCAATCATTGCCCCGTCTTCCCGAAATACCGGCCGGGGCGGGGTTTGAATCGCAGTCGGGTCGTGCGGGTCACGATGGCTCTATCATCCTAATCACGGCGCTGCGTTACTTCGGGGCCGCATGCCTTTCAGAACGAATAGTTGACCATCTTCTTATCCAAGAATCCAGTGGTGCGCGTTCACAGATGCCTTAATGACACCGACGAGTCCCAAGGCAAAGGGGAAGCCGATTTGGGGAGAGTCTGGCCGGGGTTACGCGTCCCGTGCGGCTGCGGCCGCGGCGATTTTTTCCAGGATGAAGGCCAGGGCCGCCTCATGGTTCGGGACCCTGATGAGGTCGCCGTTCAGACCGATGGTTTCCATATTGGTTTGCGCCAATTTGACCAGCTTGGAATAGCCGACGTCTTTCGTGATCGTGGCGCCGCAATAATGCGTGATGCCGTGATCGACCAACAGGCGGTCCACCTGTTTGATCGCGTCGTATGAAAAGTCGTTCTCGAACCCGGCCGTATTGTCCAGGATGCCGAAATAGCGACCCGCGATCACATGCGGCAGGGTCCTGCCATACAGCTGAAGGCGTGTTTCCAGATTGATCGGTCCGATGACTTTCGTGTCGTTGTACCGGAAACCGGACAATTCGATGACTTTGTACTCATAGCTTTCGACGGTACCCTGTTCGATCAGAGTCCCGCCTAGGGCCGCCCAATACGCCGCGTCCATGCACTGAAAATCCGTGAATTAAACGCGGCCGGCCATTCTTCGACCGCGTCGCGTACCCATCCTACCCAAAAGCCGCATCGTTCTATGCGTGCTTGCCCCACTAAACTGGTACCGCACCCGGGCCGGTCTTTCCAGTCTCTGCTAGTCCCTGCTAGGCAAAAAAAGCGATCGCGCCGGTCACGGGGCTGGGAAAGGAGACCTGGAATCCTATCTAAAATCCGTGCCGGTGGCCGGGTCCCCCGGCGCAGACCCGCAGGTTGGCACTCAAGCGAGCGGCATTAAAACGGAAGGCAGCATGGATTCTGTAACGCAATTCGCGCTCGGCGCAACGATCGGCGTGGCGACGCTGAGCCGGCGGATCGGGCCGCGCAAGGCGGCGATCACGGGCGGTCTTGTCGCGACCTTGCCGGATATGGACGTCTTCCTGCCGTCGGAAGATGCGATCACCGATTTCGTCAGCCATCGCGGCTTCAGCCATTCCCTTTTCGTGCATACGCTAGCCGCCCCGTTTCTCGGCCTCGGCATCGGGAAGCTTTTCGAGGGGCTGAGGACCGCGCCGCGATGGCAAACCATCGGCGCGGTCTGGCTGATGCTGACGACCCATGCATTGCTGGACGCCTTCACGGTCTATGGCACCAAACTGCTTTGGCCGTTGACGGATTACCCCTTCGGTCTGGGATCCGTCTTCATCATCGATCCGCTTTACACCATTCCATTGGCCGTGGTGACGCTCTGGGCCGTCTTCCAGGGGGAGTGGGGCAAGCGCATCGGGCGGGCGGCCTCCGTCGGACTGGTGCTCAGCAGCATGTATCTGGGATGGACCGTGCTGGCGCAGCAGCTGATGAAAGACAAGATCGCCGGCGTCCTGGAAAGGCAGGCCGTCGCGACGGACAAGCTGTTGGTGACGCCGATGCCCTTCAATACGGTGCTGTGGAAGGGCATCGCGATAGACGGCGACCGCTATTTCAATGTCTACAGTTCGCTGCTCGACGGACCGGAAGCGCGCGACATCCACAGCCATGCGCGGCAATTGACGCTTGGCGAAGCCTTGCCGGACCCCGCGCCGGCCGAAGCGGTTGCCTGGTTCAGCAAGGGTTTCTTCGCGTATGGCTTTGGTGAGCGAGGCAATGAAAAAGGCGAAGTGGCGGGGAACGGGGATATCCTGGTCCGCGACCTGCGCATGGGCGCGACGCCGAACTATGTTTTCACCTTCAAACTGGCGGAATCCAGGGATGGAGAAGTGCTGCAGGGCGCACCCGTCAAGCTGGACCGGATTGTCGAGGAGGGCGCCTTTGAATGGCTATGGGCCCGGATTTTCGACGAGCGGGCCGTCCGCGCTGAAACCAGCCTGCATCATGCCTATGCGGCGCAAGCCGGCGGGGATGTAAACGGCGCCAGCCAATAGCTGCGTTTATCTGCTTGAACAGGACGGGGTTACGGCGCTACCCCATCGGGGGTAGGCTGCGGACAACTACCGGGAACCGGGTTTCATGGCGCCACGCGTACAGTTCAAACTTTCCTATTCCGATGTCGAAGACCGCATTCTGTTCAGCGGAACCTTTGCCGATGGGCAAGAAATGAATCTGTGGTTCACGCGGCGGTTGACCTTGGGATTCCTGGACCTTGCCGGGAAAATCTCTGCGGCGACCAGCGGCACCGCCTCGGCCGACCCGGTGGCAAAGAAGGAAATCGCGGCCTTCCAGAAGGACGCGGCGGTGCAGTCGGCCGATCGGTCGACACCGTATGACGCGGGCACCCCGCATCAGGATCTGGGCGCGGCGCCGCTTTTGATCAACCGGGTCAGCGTCAAGCCGCAGGGTGAGGACCGGGTTTCCCTGGTCTTCGGCCTGACCGATCAACGGCAAGTATCCTTCCCAATCGCCCGTGACGCCTTCCTGACGATTTGGGACATGATCGACGAATTGGTGCGCACCAAGACCGGCTGGCTTTCCTTGCCGGAGAACAGAACCGGGCAGGCCCGGCCGCCGCAAGGCGTGCTTCACTGACGGCGTGCCTTTACGACCGCGGTTTCATGAGTTGCGACTTCAGGGGGCGGCGGCCGGCGGTTTTCCCGTTCCGCTTCGATGCACCGGATCAACCAATCCTCTCTGGCGATCAGCGTCCGCTTCGTAGGGCTGTCCGGCGTGGGGAGCAGCATAGCGCGCCGATCCCGCGCCTGACGCAACGCCGCGGTCAATTTGTCATCCGGTGCGTCGGCCAGCAGTCGCGCGGTCCTGGGCTGTATGGAATTTCCGGAATTTCGCACGCCAAGCCGCATTCCGGCCTCCATCCGACGAAGGATTGTGATCGGTCGAGATTGCGCATTATAATTCCAGAAAGTGGAAATATCAAGGCTGTTCACAATGGAATGAAACCCCGTGCTTCAAGATGTCCGGCTGGAAAATTGGAGAATTGATCCGTTTTTCCGCCGAAAGCGGGGAATCGCCGGACCCCAATACCCAATACCCAATACCCAATACCCGGTCCCCGCGTCCCGGAAGCCTGGGGGCCGGAAGGCGGGGCGTGATGCAGGGAGGGATGGGCTTGGCGCAATTGCTCGGAGAGAAGGGCGCCGGTGAGGGCGCGTGCCGTCCCGCCCGGCCGATCAGAAACCCAGTAATTCGTGCAGCGGCATGACCTTGTGGACGCTGACGATCTTGTCGCGGGCGAAGGCCGTTTCCCGCGGTGGATCGAACTGGGAGCAGACGATCTCGTCGGCGGTTTGGCGCAGGAAACGACGCAGGTAGGCAATTGGTGCTTCGCCTTCTGCCGGGGCGAGGCGGATAACGATATCGTCGCCCGGGCGGGGCGGGCGGTGCGGATGCACAAGGCACAGCTCGCCGCTCGGATAGCGCGGGGCCATCGTGTCGTCCAGGACATAGAAGCCATAGGCATCGGGCACGCTCTGCAGGCCGGGCGGCCGGCGCACGAATTCCACGGGTTCCTCCGACACCGACATCGCGCCGTTCTCGCCCGCCGGATTCGTGCCGGATACCGGAAGATCCCGGGGCCAGCCGTCGACCGACGGGGCAGGGGTGTCGGGTTTGCGCACCGCCGCGCCGGCGGATGACTTCAGGTAACGGAGCGTGCTGTCCTCGGGCGCGCCTTCCGGTTCCATCGGGTCTTCGCCATAGCGCAGCCAAGCCAGCCGGACGCCCAATTCCCGCGCCATATCCGCCATCAGCGTGCCGCGCGGCTGGGCGACTTTGCCCTGCGCGCATTTGATGACCCGTTCATAGGAAGCGCCCGTTCGGCGCGCTAATTCGGCGATGGAAATGCCCCGCATTCCCGCGACCATGTTCAGTCGGTCAGCCCAGTCTTCCATGATGTCCACTGCCCCCCGGCACAAAATGATAAGCCCGCCGGCGCAACCGTATTTGTCCTGCCCACGATGCGACGGTCAATGTCGGCCGGCCGTCCGGTTGGCAGAAGAGCGACGGGTTTGAGCCTCCCAGAACAAACACGCCCTCTGAAACACGCATTACCAACTGCGTATGCGGGATGTAGGGGGAATTTGCACAGGATATTGGAATTTGTGTATGGAAAAAACTTCTTGACGATTGGAGGAAAAGTATATAAATTCCATACACACTAAAGAACGGTGGATTTAAATGACATTTCTTTCACGGAAAACGCAGCGGCTTTCGATGGATGGCGAAATGTCATTCGTTCCGACTTTTCAGCCGACGGGCCCCATTTCCAAAACGCCGGGTCATACATCGCCGGCTTGCCAGCCGATGGGTTGCCAATGGATCGATGGACCGGTCAGCGGCGACGACGATTGCAAATGCGGCAAGCCGGTCGTGGCCGATTTGCCGGGCCGGGCGCCGTATTGTGCTGAGCATGCGCCGCGTTGTTTCGAAAGCGCGGCGGCGTGGAAAAAGCGCAATGCCTGGCTGGGTGAGTTGGATGCCAGCTTCTCGACCGTATCTCTCAGGGATTGGATGGGCGAGCAGGAATGACGGCGGGACCAACAAGCGTTGCCGGCGAGACTAAGGCGTCGGTCGCGCCGCCCGCGGCGCTTGCCGCCTTCGCGCGGGACCCGTTGGGGTTCGTGGAGACGGCCTTCCCTTGGGGGCAGGGCGAATTGCGGTCGCATGCCGGGCCGGATGAATGGCAACGCGATGTGTTGGGCGACATTGCCAAAGCCATGCAGGCTGGAAAACCGACCGGCCGCGACCCCATTCAATATGCCATCGCCAGCGGCCATGGCGTCGGCAAATCGGCCCTGGTGTCCTGGCTGATCCTTTGGGCGGTTTCGACCAGCGCCGATGCCAAGGGCGTGGTGACCGCCAATACGGAACGGCAATTGCGCACCAAGACCTGGGTCGAGGTCGGCAAGTGGCACCGCCTGATGAATGGTCGCGAAGTGATGAAGCTCGGTGCAACGGCCCTGACCGCCGCCGACAAGGACCTTCAGAACACCTGGCGGGTCGATATGGTGCCGTGGAACGAACGCGCCACAGAGGCTTTCGCCGGGTTGCACAATCATGGCAAGCGCATCGCCCTGTTCTTCGACGAGGCCAGCGCGATCGACGACCGCATCTGGGAAACCGCCGAAGGGGCGCTGACGGATGAGGATACGGAAATCCTTTGGTTCGTTTGCGGCAACCCGACGCGCAACAAGGGCCGTTTCAAGGAATGCTTCCATCGCTTTCGGCACCGTTGGATTTGCAAACAGGTCGACAGCCGAACGGTCAGGCTGACCAACAAGGACCAGATCGCCGGCTGGATCGCCGATTACGGCGAGGATTCCGACTTCGTGCGGGTCCGTGTGCGGGGCGTCTTTCCGCAGAAAGGACCGAACCAATTCATTGCGACGGCGCAGGTCGAAGCCGCCGTGCAGCGCAAACCCGCCGCGGACGGTTCCGCCGACCGCTTGGCGCCCACCGTCATCGGGGTCGATGTCGCGCGCTATGGGGACGATCAGTCGGTGATCCTGGTGCGCAAGGGACGGGCGGTGCTCGAGATCGCCCGGTTCCGCGAGAAGGATACCTGGGAGGTCGCCCAGCATACGGCGGAGAAGATGCGCCAATGGCAGCCCGATGCGGTCTTCGTCGACGGCGGCGGGGTTGGCGGCGGCGTGGTCGATACGTTGCGGCGGATGCATTGCCCGGTGACCGAGGTGCTGTTCGGGTCCAAGGCGTTGCGGGACACGGAATATGCCAATCGCCGCGCCGAGATGTGGGGCGAAATGCGGAAATGGCTGCAAACCGGAAGCCTGCCGGATGACCGCGAACTGACGGACGATCTGACCGGGCCGGAATACTCCTTCGTGCGTGAGAATGTGATCCAGCTGGAACGCAAGGCGGATATGAAGGCACGCGGCCTGGCTTCCCCCGATACCGGCGATGCGCTGGCCCTGACCTTCGCGCAACCGGTTCGAAGCCGGGCGTCCAATGCGCGGGACGGCGTCCTTGCCGCAAACACCGAATTCGAGGTTTGGAATGACTGACATATTTTCGACCGAACGGAATGCGATCGGCGGTGATCTGTCCTGGCGCGTGGTGTTCTGCGACCCGGAACCCCTGGACAATACCCGCAGCAGTTGGCGGGAGAGGCTGTTTCACGCGGTGCTGCACATTCTGACCCCCGGTTTTCGCCACTGCTTTCTGATGCGGGCCGTCCGGATGGAGGCGGGGAAAACGGCGGGCTGGCTGATCGTCAATCCGAACGCGGCCAGGCTCGATATTTTCGAGGTCGCTGAGGGCGGGCAGGGCGACCTCGGCTATGGCGCCTATGTCGATCGGCTTGCCCTTTCCGGGGCGGTTCATGTTCTGGATCTGCCGCAACGCTATCCCGAAGCGCTCGCCCTGCGCCCCTGGTTCAGCTGTGTCGAAGTGGTGAAACACGTCACAGGGATGAAGCCGCCCTTCTGGGTGGTGACGCCATGGCAGCTCTACCGATGGGTTCGAGCGCAAGGGGCGGAGGCGGCCTAAGCCCGCCAATATGAAAACAGCATTTTTGCAAAGCGCCGTTTGGCGCCACGGGACCGGCTTGCCGGGCCGACGCCCGGACGCCCAGACGCCCAGACGTACAAATCAAAGGATGGAAGGAATTACGATGGGTGGATTGTTCAGTGCACCGAAACCGCCGCCGCCCGCGCCGGAGGACGACTCCCTCAAGGCGCAGTTGGACCTGCAACAACAGGAACGCGAGCGGACCAAGGCTGCAAACGATGCCCGGCTGCGGAACCTGCGCCGCCGGGGACAGCGCCGGCCCCTGCTGTTTTCCGGCTATGCCGGTGTCGAGAACGGCGACCGGAAATCCGACACGCTCGGTTGATATTGCGCCCCTTACGTTTCGAACGAGGCTTTCCATGGACATGACCCATTCCGTGCCGGAAACCGGTGCGCAATCCGGCGAGGATGCCGTATTGGCGCGATACCGGCTTGCCGATCAACGCCGCCGGCGTTGGGACGCGATCTTGCGCGACGCCTATCGCTATACGTTGCCGGAATTCGAAACCGGCGATGGGGCGGACGAGGTGTCGCGCGGCACCGACCGACGCACGGCCCTGTTCGACAGTACCGGCGCGGACGCCTTGGACGAAAAGGCCGCCCGGACCCATGGCCAGCTGTTTCCGCCGTTTCAGCATTGGATGTCGATCCAGGATCCTAAAGGCTATGACGGACCTGAGGAGGCGCAATTGCAAGCGATGGTCGAGAAGGCCCGCGCGGCGGCGGTGGAGCGGTTCCACGATGCGCTGGATATTTCCAACTTCCATACGGAAATCGCCCCGGCCCTGCGCGAGGCCTATGTCTCGCTGGGCTGCATCAACGTCAATTTCGGTTCTCCCGAAAACCCGTTGAGCTTCGAGGCGGTGCCGGTGTCCCACGTTGTGCCGGAAGAAGCGCCGGACGGCATTCCCCGCACGGTCTTCATCAAACAGCAGGTCCGGCTGCGCGAAATCGCCCTGCGCTATCCGTCGGCCGGTCTGCCGGAACGGCTGCAGCGGGAGAGGGAGCGCGACCCGGATCAAAGCGTCAGCGTGCTGGAAGCCAATATCTGGGTGCCGGGGGATAGTGCCACCGGGCAGGAGGCCCATGTCGATTGGTCGGTCTGGCTGCTGGAAGAGGGCGAGGCGATCCTGCGCGACCGGTTGGAGACCGAACGCACCATTGCCTTCCGGGTCGACAAGGCGCCGGGTGAGGTGATGGGACGGGGGCCCGTCCTGAAGGCGCTGCCGGAAATCAAGACGGCGAACAAGATCGTCGAACTGGTTCTCAAGAACGCCTCCATCGCCGTCAGCGGAATATGGCAGGCGGAAGACGACGGCGTGCTCAACCCCGCCAATATCCGCCTGGCGCCGGGCACGATCATTCCCAAGGCCGTGGGATCGGCGGGGTTGACCCCGTTGGAAGCGCCCGGCCGGTTCGATGTTTCCGAACTGATCCTGGGCGATCTGCAGAAGCGGATCAGAACCGCGATCAAGGGGCCGGATCTGCCGCCGGCGGCCGACGGCGTGCGCACCGCCTTCGAACTGGGCGAACGGCGCGCGGACCAGACGGCGGTGGAGATCCCGCAGACCCTGCGCCTGTTGAACGAATGCTACGACCGGCTGGTGCGGCGCTGCCTCCACATCCTGTCGCACCATTCCATGGCCGGCAGCCGGTATTACATCGAACCGCTTCAAGTCGACGACCGGCTTATCCGCCTGGTGCCGACATCGCCGATGGTGCGCGTGCAAGACGAGATCGCGGCGCGGAACAGCTTCAACGGGGTAGAGGCCGTCGCCCAATTCGCCGGACCGGAACAGGTCGCCCGGTCGGTCAAGATGGACGATTTCGCCCGCTGGTGGCTGAAGCAATCGGGCTTTCCGCCGGACCTGGTTCGCACGCATGAGGAAGTCGCCGCGCTGGACCGGGAACAGCAGGCGGGGATCGACGCGCTCACCGATGTGGCCGGGGCGGTGATCGGTGACGGGACGGCCCCCTATGAATGACCCGAACCCCGCGCCGCCGACCGGTGACCCGGACGCGATCGTCCGCGTCTTCGCCCGCTGCTTCAGGGGGCGGGACGGGGAAAGGGCCTTGGCCTTCCTGCGCCGTCTGACCGTTGAGCGATGTCTGCCCGCCGCGGCGCCGGCCGAGGAACTGCGCGACGCCGAAGGGCAGCGCCGGCTGGTGAAACTGATCGAAACCCTAGTCCAACGAGGTAACGAGGATGAATAAAGACAAGCATGCGCTCACCCCGCCGCTCACCCCGCCGCTGACGCCGCCGCCCGCCCCGGCGCTTGACCCCAATGCGGGGATGAGCCCGGCGGAACCCGGTGTTCCCCTGGTGGAACGCAACCCGGAATCCGGGCCCCCGGCGGACGGGCAGGTGGCGGATTACGCCCTGACGGTGCCGGAGGATTTGGCGGAAATCGGCATCCAGCCGGACACGGAACACCCGCTCTACAAATCCGCCGCCGCCTGGGCGCGGGAGCGTCAGCTTTCCCAGCACGATTTCGACGAGTTGGCCGCCGGCTTCTACCGCAGCCTGGCGGAGGACGCCCAGCGCGACCAGGAATCCGAGCAGGCGGAACGCAAATCCTTCATCGACGCTTTCGCGCCGGTCGCCATGCAGGGGCGGGATGACGACGCCGCCTTGGAAGCCGCGCGCCGCAATGCACGGCCGGTGGTGGATTGGGCGGCGGGGCTGCTCGCACCGGCCATTCGGCAGAATCCGGATCTGGGGCAGATGCTTGAGGAAGTCTTCTCCTTCGCCGACGGGATCGCGCTGATGCGGGCAGTCAAATCCGCGATCGGGGAAAAGACACCCGGCCCGCAACCGGCACCGTCTGGCACATCCAAGCCGCGTTCCGCGGAGGAAGTTTTGTACGGCGCAACCACGCCGGCGCGCGGTCTGTGACGCGCCCCCCTTTCGGATACTGATTTCAACCAAGGAGTAAGAGATGCCGCAAATCGGTGACACCTATTTGAACCTGGCCGACGGCTTCAAGCGGTCCGCGTCGGGCGAGTCCCGCGAGGCGATCGTCGCCGAGCTTTTGTCCCAAACGAATGAGATCATGCTGGACGCCCACGCCATGCCGGCCAATGACGGGGCCAGTCATATTTCCACGGTCCGCACCGGCCTGCCGTCGACCACGTGGCGCAAGCTGTATAAGGGGGTGCCGGTCTCGAAATCGACGACCCAGCAGGTGCGCGATACCTGCGGCATGCTGGAAAGCTTTTCAAGCCATGACCGCGACCTGGTCGACAAGCAGGTCCTGCCGCAGCGCTTCCGCATCATCGAAAGCCGGGCGCATCTGGAAGCGATGGGCCAGGAAATGGCCGCGACCTTCATCTATGGCGACACGGCCGTCGCGCCGGAAAAATTCATGGGCCTGGCCCCGCGGTATAACGCCTATCAGGACAGCGACGACGGCAAGTCCAGCTTCAACGTCATCGATGCGGGCGGCGAGGCGGCGGATGCCAACACGTCGATCTGGTTCGTGAAATGGGGCGATAGCACGGCGCATTTCATCTACCCGAAAGGATCGAAGGCAGGCCTGCGCCATGACGATCTGGGCCTGGACACGGTCGAGGACAGCGACGGCAATCCCTACCGGGCCTATCGCGATCACTACAAGCACGATATCGGCCTGGTGGTGAAGGATTGGCGCGCCATTTCGCGGGTCGCGAATATCGATGTCGCGGCGATGCGCGCCGGCAATACCGCGATCGAGGACTTTATGCTGGAAGCCTTCTACCGCACCGACGATACCAGCGGGACGATGGCGATCTATTGCAATCGCGAGGTTCAGGTGGCGCTGCATAAGCGCGCCAAGTCGCAGCAGAACGTCAACCTGACCCTGGAGACCTTCGAAGGTCGCAAGGTGGTCAGCTTCCTGGGCGCGCCGATCCGCCGCGTCCGCGCCATCAGGAATACCGAGGCCCTGGTGCCAGCGGACGTCTAGGCGTTGGAGCCCATTCCCTTCGATCCCTTTTTCAAGGAGTGAAAATATGATCCTCGATAGCGAATTGCTGCTGTCCGACGGCCAGGAGATTACCGCGACGGCCGCGTCGGACGACTTCATCGATTTCGGCTCCAACCGCGATGTCGGTCCCGGCACGCCGGTGCCGCTGCTGATCCAGGTCGCGTCCGATTTCAGCGATATGGACGACCTGACGGTGGATATCCAAACCAGCGGCGACCCGACCTTCAGCGCCGGTGTGAAGACCCTGGCCAGCATGACCGTTCCGGTCGCCGATCTGGTGCAGGGATATCAGTTCCCGGTCGGTCATCTGCCGAACCATTGCCGCCGGTATCTGCGGCTGCACTACACGGTCGGCAATCCCGGATCGTCCCCGGGTGGCGCGATCACGGCCGGCATCGTCTGGGGCGTTCAGACCAACCGCTGACGGTTTGGGCGCTTCCGGGGCCGCCGGAGGGGGAGGCGATCCTCCGCCCCCTCCGGCGTCCACACTCTTCTTTCCATCCGTAAACCTCATCATTCAGGGAGGGGCCCCGATGCCCGTATCCGATATCGCGCTGTGCGGCGCGGCCCTCATTCGTTTGGGGGCGGAACCGATCACCGCCTTCGAGGAAGGCACCGCCGAGGCGGATATCGCGGGTGCGCTCTATCCCGTCGTGCGGGACGGGCTGCTCAGCGCCTATCCCTGGAGCTTCGCGACGGCGCAGCGATCGCTGGCCCAACTGTCCGGTGTACCGGTCGCCGATTTCGCTTTCGCCTATCAACTGCCGGCGGACTTCCTGCGCGCCCTTTCGCTTGGGCAAGGGGGGCGGGGGCAAACCGTGCCGGCCGGGCGGGGCGCGGAATACCGGATTCACGAAAGGCGCATTCATACGAATGTGGAAATGCCGGTCCTGACCTATGTCTTTCGTCCGTCGGAAAGCGGATTTCCGCCGTATTTCGACAAGGCGCTGACCGACAAGCTGTCGGCGGAGTTCTGCCTGCCGATCACCGAGAATACCGCCCGCGCCGACCTGCTGCACAAGCTGGCCGAGCAGAGCTTCCAACAGGCAAAGACCGCCGACGCCCAGGGGCAGTCGCCCGGGCGGATCGAGGATTTTGCCCTGATTGACGCGCGGGGTTGATCATGGTTGCGCGCACACATGTCACCCAATTCAGCTTCGACAAGGGCATCATCGACGAGGAATTGCTGGGCCGCCGCGACATCAAGGCCTATCCGGGCGGGTTGCGGCAGGCGAAGAACATGATCGGCTTCATCGGCGGGCCGATTGCGCGCCGGGGCGGATTGGCTTTCGTCGCGGAACTGCCGGCCGCCGCCGTAGAGGGGGCACGGCTGGCCGCCTTCCATTTCCGGCTGGAGCAGATCTATCTGCTGGCCTTTCTGGAAGGATCGGTGCGGATCTACAGGGACGATGCCCTACAGGCGGAGGTCGCAACGCCCTATAGCGGGGCGCAACTGGCGGCGCTGGATTTCGACCAATCGCTCGACACCATGCTGCTGACCCATGAGGCGGTCGAGCCGAAACAGTTGCAGCGTCAGGGGTCGCATAGCGATTGGGCGATCGGCCCCATCGCGTTCCGCAACGTGCCGACGCATTCCTTCACCGGGCCGACCGCCGGCGACGCCACGCCGAGCGGCACCACCGGCGCGGTCACGGTGACCAGCACGGCAGCGGACTTCGCCGATGCCGCGGTGGGTGACGTGGTGCGGATCAATGGCGGACGGATCAAGATCACCGCCATCGCCGGCGATACGGAGGCGACCGGAACGGCGCAGCAGGACTTGGACAATACGGACGCGGCGGAAGCCGGTTCCTGGAGCATCGAGGAAAAGGCCTGGTCCGACGGGAAGGGCTATCCGCGCTCGGTCCATCTGGATGGCAACCGGTCCTTCTGGGGCGGGTCGAAGGAATTGCTGCAGCGGGTCTGGGGCTCGGCTTCCGGCGGGGTCGACCTGTTCGACTTTTTCGAAACCAAGGAGCGCCTGGACGACGAATTCGTAGAGGACGACCTGGTCGGCAGTCAGGTGAACGCGGTCTCCCACATTCATGCGCTGGGCGATCAGTTCTTCTTCACCTCCGGCGGGGTCTTCGTGAACCGGGTGACCGACGACAGCCCGGTGACGGTCGCAAACTTCCATCCCCGCAAGCACTTCCCGACGCCCGTCGCGCCGGTCAAACCGGTGGCCAGCGACGGCGCGGTGGTCTGCGTCACCGCCGATGGCGCGGGCCGGGCGGTGGGCTGCGCGGAGGTCGTCTTCGATACCAACAGCGACGGCTATATCGCGGACGACCTGAACATTCTGTCGGCAAGCGTCATGCGGCGGCCGGTGGACCTGGCCGCGCGCGCATCGGACGGGGTTCGGGGCGCGCATCACCGCTTTGTCGTAAACGCGGACGGCACCGTCGCGGTGCACCATTCCCTGCGCCGGCAGGAAGTCAGCGGTTGGACCTTGTGGGAAAGCGCGGGGGAGTCCGGTGAGGACGCGGTGCTGCGGGTCGCGGTCGTCGGCAACACGCCGTATTTCCTGGTCCGCCGGAAGATCGGCGCGGCCACGCGATACTTCATCGAAAAACACGCGCCCAACCGGATGTTCGACAGTTCGGTACAGGCGAGTTTCGCGGAGCCGAGCGATACGCTGGGCGGTCTGGGCCATTTGGAAGGGATGGTCGTGCAGGTTTTCGCCGACGGCGCCCTGCGCGACCCGGCAACGGTCAAGGGCGGCGCGGTCGCGGTGACGGATGGCGGCGCGGCCTTTCCGGCCAGGGAGGTCGAGGCGGGCATTCCCTTCGGCTGGGTCGTCGAACCGCTGCCGGTGGAGGCCCAGATCGCCGAGGACACGCTGGTCGGTGAGAAGCACCGGCTGATCGCCGTCACCCTGGAACTGAAAGATGCCTATCCCTTCGACGTGAACGGGCGGCCGGTCAATTTCCGGCGCTTCGGCGAGTTCCGGCTGGACGAGGCGCCGAAACCGTTCAGCGGCCGCAAGCGGCGTCGGTTTCTGGGGTGGAACCGGGGGCAGGGGGCGAGTTTCACCGCGTCGGGAACCCTGCCCGCGACCTTCCTGTCGGCGGTCGCCGAAGTCGGCCAATAGTTGTTTGGAAAAGGAGCAAGTGATGGGATCGGGTGCTGGAAAGGTGATCCTGCCCTTGGTGTCGCTGGCCGCCGCGCCGGCGACGGGCGGGGCGAGTTTGGGCGGTCTGGGAACGGCCGCCGGCATCGCCCAGGCGGGCATCGGCCTGCTGCGGGACCGTAACCGGGCGCGGTCGGAGGATGCGGCGGCCGCCGCCGAGATTCAATCGGCCCGAACGGACAAGCTGTTGGGTGAATTGGGCCTGGCCGAACAAAAGGCCGAGGCGGAAAGGCGCCGGGCGCGGGACCTGGCGGCGATCGCCAACAGCACCGGGTCGGGCACACGCGCCAAGGCGGGGCTGGCCGGCGCCGCGGACCGGGACAGCCAGGCGGTCTTCGCCTCTCTCGCGGGGCGTCAGGTGGCGTTGGACAGCCGCGCCCGCAGCCGGATCGCGGCGCTGCGCCGACGGTCCCGCTCTGTCTCTAAGGACCGGGCCTTCGGCTTGTTCGACGATCTCAAGGACCTTGGCGGGCCGCTGAGCGGCGCTTCTTCCTGATCGACCTTCCCTCTACAGAACCAACGGGAATTCCAATGGCGAGCGAACATATCAAGATCGGCGATGTAACGCCCTGGGTGCAATATGCCGGAGACGGTATCCAGACCCAGTTCGGCTTCTCATTCCCGATTTTCGAAAATGACGATCTTGAAGTCTATCTGGGGTCGGCGGAAACGCCGGAAACGACGGGGTATTCCGTTTCTGGGGCAGGGACCAGCGCCGGGGGCGTGGTGAGCTTCGACACGCCGCCCGGTAACGGCGTCGCGGTGACGCTGCTGCGCAATGTTGCGATCAAGCGCGTTACAGACTTCACGGAGTCGGGTGATTTCAGGGCCTCTGTCATCAACAACGAGCTGGACCGCCTGACCGCGGTGGCGCAGCAATTGTCGACCCTTATCACCCGTTCGGTTCGCCTTGCGGAAACCGACGCGGCGGGTTCCGTGCAATTGCCGCCTGCGGCTATACGGGCGTCCAAGGTCGCCGCTTTCGATGCGTCGGGCGATCTTGTCGCGGCCAATCCGGCGGCGAATACGGTGCTGGTGTCGGCCTATATGGAAGGCGTCGTGCTCGCCGCCGATGCCGCGGCCGCGCGGCTGTTGCTGGAAGCCCAGGCGCGAAGCGATGTGCTGGACGATATCGCCGCCCTTACCCCGGCAATGGGCGACGGGCTGTTGTTTGACGGTGCAGCCTGGACCGCCGTCCGCGCGGTGAAACAACCCGAGATCCGCCGCCTGGCGCTGGACGTGGCCGCGCTGAAAGGCGACCGGGAGAATATGGTGGACGGCATTGCCGACCCGTTCGGCGATGCAACCGATATCGACGCGGCCGGCAGCAGCAACGAAATCTTCGTGCCGACCGGCTATGTCCAGGGGCTGACTTCGGCGGCCGGCAATTCTTTGCAGAACGCCAAGACGGGTAGCAACGTACAGGGCCTTGTTCCCGCAGCGCCGCATGCGGGCATCCGCTTCACACAAACCGGCAACGCGATCGCGCTGGGCCTGCGCATCGATGTCGATGCCGTCAGCGTGGCCGGGACGGTCACCGGCCGGCTGTATGTCGCGGATAGCGCGACCATCGTTGCGGAAAGCGGCCCCGTTTCCGTTTCCGCAGCGGGCGAGGTGGATTTCATCTTCAACACGCCCTACGCGCTTCAAGACGGTGTCGAGTATGTCGCGGCGGTTGGCCGAAACTCGGCGCAAATCGTTCTGTCGACCGTTACCGTGCCGGGCACGAACGTCACCTATTCCGGTATCCGTGCGACGGAAGTCTACGACCTTTCCGACGATGCCAACATGGATGCCGGCGAGGATTTTCGGATGGGCGTTCTGTTCGGCACGCCGGCGAACCTGACCCTGGTTTCCAATTCCTTCACGGCCGACGCCGTACCCGACACGGCGCTGACCCATGTGCAGGTTGTCGAGAACGAGGCCATCACGATCAACACCGACCTGATCGCCAAGGTCAGCCGCGACGACGGTGCGACCTGGACCACGGCCGTCCTCGCCGCGGCGGGATCGCTGGCGGACGGTACCAAGATTTACGAGGCAATCGGCATCGACATTTCCGGTCAGCCCAGCGGCACGGATATGCGCTACCGGATCGAAACCGACAACGCCAAGGATATCGAAATCCACGGCGCCATTATGAAATGGGGGTAAGGCCATGAACGCGACACGGATCAGAGAGAACCGCCCGCAAACGGATCTGGAAAAGACCTATGAGAAGCGCCGCCGCGCGTACAAGGCCGAGGTCGAGGCAATCAAGGGCGTCGCCATGGACGAGGCCGCGAACATCGGCTTCGTGCTGGATGCGGTGGTGGGCCAACTGGCCGCCGCGATCGCCGCCGGCGAAATCACCGCAACCGATGAAATGACGACGCTGATCGCTCGGTTCCTTGCCGTCAAAACCGCTTTCCCGAAACCCTGATCAAAGGATACGACGATGCCCGAAGACTTGAAATTCAACGGCTGGCTGGCCGAGCGCGATAATGCCCATATGCTGACCGCCCCGCCGGTACGCCATGCCGCGGTCGATGTCGGCGGCGGCGATGTTACGTTCCCCGCCGGCGATCCGCCGCGCGTTCTGTTCATCGGCGGCGCCGGCGATGTCGTGGTGTCGGACATGAACGGCGACGACGAAAGCTATACGGTCCCCGCCGGCTTTGAACTGGCCGGTTTCTTCACCGCCGTCAAACAGACCGGCACAGACGCAACCAACATCATCGCGCGGTGGTAGGCCCATGAAATACGGCCCATCCCTAGCCATCACCCGGCCCCGTCGTCCGTTGGGGGCATCGACCCCGCAGCCTTCGGTACTGAGCCAGACGGGCCTTGTGGCGCATCTTTTCCCATCCGGCGGCGGGCACACCGTCAACGGATCGGATCGTGTGACGGTCGCGAACAACCTGGGGTCCGAAGGCGATCCGGTTGGCGGTGCAACAACAGGACCGACCCAATTGACGGATGCGGCGGGCAATACGTTTTGGAGAATAGAAGGGTCCGAATTCCTGACGCTGCCAGCGAGTATTAGCTTCGATATAAGAAGCACGGCTGTTTTCTTCGTCGGGCGTATCTATCGCGGCAACGCCGTAGCATCCGTTTTCGACATTGGGTCCAGCGGTGCGGGAAATACGTCGCGACCGGTGATGTCGATCGATAAGGGGTCCAGTAACGACCAGTTTATTTCCTGCGGTATCCGTCGAGGGCTCGACGCGACTAACCCGGAGTTTTTTCTCGCCGGTTCGCAGCTTCAAGTGTTCGCCGGGATTTCCAGAACAACGGCGAATGGCGGCGTTCGGTTGATATCGAATACCGAGGCCGAGAATTTCGCTCAAACCTATGTATCGTTTTCCGGGACCGGTGGAGAGATTGGACGGCAACCTCATAGCAGCGCTAATGGAGGTTACTTCGACCTCTACGAGATTGCGATTTACAATATTGAATTGTCCGATGCGGTGGCGGATGCCAACGCCTCCGCCATGAAGACCAAGTGGAACATCCACGATTTTACCAATCGCCTCATACTTGAAGGAGATAGCATCACGGATGGGATCGGCGGCACCGCCGATCATGAGAACCCAGGGGCGGTGCTGTCCGAACCTGGTGGGGCCTACGAGCTTCCCGGATGGCTTGTTTATACCAGTGCGTTTTCCGGTTCGCGTGTCTCTACGATGATAACGCGCCGAGATGCGACAAGTAGCCCGTTTTCTTTTGCTCATTTCCCAGGCCGTAACGTCGCAGCTGCGATGACCGGACGAAACGACGCGAGCAGCGCGGGGGATTCTGAATATTCGCCGACCACATCAGGCTCGAAAGATCGCGGGTCCGAAATAGTTGACGCTTTGGTTGGTTTCTACAACACAACGACAACCGGCGTGTTGCAACGTGGCTTTGAAGCCTATGCTCTCACGCCCATTGCGTCGTCGAGCGCCTTCGAGGACGCGTTCGCACAGATGCGAACAGAAATGGCCGCTTCTACCTTCCTTGACGACTGCAACGCTAATGGAGGGGATGCATTCGATGGTTTGCTTACGGTTGTTCAGACCGAAAAGCACACCGTCGATGGCGATAGGATCTTCGACACCGTTGCCGACGCCAGCGACACCAATTGGTATTGGACCGACCAGACCCATCTTGAGCCGGCGGGTTCGGAACAGTTGGCGGCGCTGATCCACGCGGCGGTGACGGCATGATCCGCACCATAGACAATGCTGGGTTGCGAGTAAGTTGCGTGATACATATACTTTTCCGCGCGCAGGCGAAACGGGTGCATGGGATGCTTCAATCGCATGTCGATTGTAAGGATGGCTTGGATGTTTCACGAAGACGACGACGACTTCCGCAAATCCGAAGAATTCCTTGCGGACCTGCGCAATCGCAACTTCGGCAAGATATTACGCGGCTTGCGGCCGATACTCGGTGTTGCGGCCTTCGCGGGAACGTTGGCGGCCATCTTCCTTTTGGGTGTGCAGGGCTTAGCAGGCCCGTAGTTTCCGCCACGGTCATGACCGCATGACTTACATTTCTCACAAATCAGACGACGATTGCTGCTTGGGCGGGGTTGTTTGCCGTTTTGATCGTGGCGGGCATCGTCGTCGGCGGTATTGTGCCGTTGCTGGGGAACTTGGAAGGCACCTTAACAGCGCAGCTGCAGTTTCTCTATTTCAACGCCAACAGCCGTTTTGCGGGGATGTGGTCCAGGATGATTGCAACCGCGATGCTCGCAAGCACGACCGCGACGGCTTTGGGTATGGGATCGAGGTGGGCGTATTTCAACGCCGCCGATATCGCGGGGTGGGCGAGGTACATGGTCAGCGACGCGCGCCCCAGTATTTTCACGGCCCAGGAAATCCGGACCGGGAAGATCAAGGCGAGAGCGGCGACCGCACCGCCAAGTATCAGCGAAATATCCGCCGTGACGCCCAGCGCCAGAACGGCGGCCGCGGCGGCGACCTTGTTATTTTTGCTGATGGCCATGACGATGCCGACCATTACGGCAGGCATCACACTCCCATATTGGGTGAGGGGTTTCATCTCAAAATTCGCGAAGAAGAAAACCCCGGTCAGCAGCGTGAGCAACGCATAGCCGGGCGGGCCCCGCTTGACGATCAAGCCTATGACGAAGGCAAACGGCAGAAACCAAAGATGAATGGCCGGGCCGGTCGCCAACATCCACCAATGAAACTTGTCCGCAAACGTCTGGGACGTCAGGGTGACGTCGGCAAGATTCGCAAACAGATAGATCGCGCACCAAACCGCCCAGATTCTAAGCACCACAAAGCTGATCTTACTGGATTGCGCCGCGTAGTAGGTCACGAATACCGTGAAGACGGAAAGGCCGGCCAACCCGATTTCGCCGCCGGGGACTTGTTCGTGAAACCAAATGATTCCGATCGCCGCAATGAACCGGGCAAACTCGACCGAGCCGTTCCGTTCCGTTTCAGGATGCAGCGTTCCGCGCGACGATGTGAATGTCTCCATGATAAGATTAGACACTGCCGCCTTACCCCGCGCAAGTGTCCGCAGCGGCCATTCCGCCGTCAAATTTCGCGGTGCAATCGCGACGCGTTTGAAAACGAAAGGCATGCCTGATGGCGCAGTCCGCACAGCAAATTGCGATCGACCCCGAGGCCCGCGCCGGTGTGGCGGCGGCACGGTTGAAGATCGTCGAAACGGCGGGGCAGATCGACACGTTGCGGGCCATGGCGGAGAAGCACGACAAGGCCGACGAGGAACGCACCGTTCGGTTGGAGCGGGATATCGAACAACTGGGCAAAAAGATCGACCGCTTGATGGATAACGTCAGCGGCGCGGTCGGCCGGGTGCATGGCCGGATCGACGCGCTTGTGAAGGCGGCGCTGTACGGGGCCGTGGCGACGGCGATCGCCCTGGTCGGCGCGATCCTGTTCGAGGTGTGGAAACAGAGCCAGGGCGGCGCCTGACGCGCCTGATGCGCCGAAGGGCCAAACGGCCGGGGCGCCGGCTTGGGGATTTGCGACCGGGGCTCGAACCTTGGGAAGATCTACTTGGGAAGATCCACTTGGGAAGATCTACTTGGGGGGAGCCGCGTCGCCGTCGCGCTTTTGACTATAGAAGACTATGGAAAGGCGAAATCATGGACCGAGGAATGCTGAAAACCGACCTGGTTCGGGACCTTGTACGGGACGAGGGCATGCGCCTAAAGCCTTACACCGACACCGTCGGCAAGGTGACGATCGGGGTGGGCCGAAACCTCGACGATGTCGGGATATCTGAAACCGAGGCGCTGGACATGCTCGACGCCGATATCGACCGGTCGATCGAGGATCTGGAACGGAACCTGCCCTGGCTGTTCGAGCGGCCGGAGCCGGTGCAGCGCGCCTTGGTGAATATGTGCTTCAATCTGGGTTGGCCCCGGTTGAGCGGGTTCCGGAACATGCTCGCCGCGTTGGAAGCCGGGGACTACGACCGGGCCGCGGCGGAGGCCCTGGACAGTCGCTGGGCGCGTCAGGTCGGCGCGCGGGCCGAGCGGATCGCCGCATTGTTCCGGGAAGGGGCGGTGGCATGATCCTGCCCATCGTCGCGGGCCTGATTTCCGCCGCGCCGGCGCTGATCGGGCTGTTCGACAGTGCCGACCGCGGCGGCGACGAGAGCACCGTTTCCAAAGTGGCTCGGGTTGCGTCCGACGTTGCCCAAGCGGTTACGGGGAAGGGTGATGACGGGGAAGCCTTGGCGGCGTTGGAAGCCGACCCCGAACTGTTGCTGGAATACCAACGCCAGACGGCGCAGCGGGCGATATCGCTCTATCAGGAAGAAACCAAGCGGCTGCAGAGCGTGAATGAAACGATCCGCGCGGAGGCCGCCAGTTCCGATCCCTATGTCCGCCGCATGCGGCCGACCATGGGCTATGCGCTGATCTTCAGCTGGACCATGACCATGGCGGCGGTGGTCTATGTGATCGTCACCGACCCCGGGGCTGCGTCAGCCGTTATCGTCGCCTTGGCCGATCTTTCCATCATGTGGTCGGTCGCGCTCTCCGTCCTCGGCCTCTACGTCTACAAACGCAGTGAGGACAAGAAACCGGCTTCAGGCAAGGCGGGAGGGCTGGGCGTGTTGGGCCGGATCGCCGGGACGATCATGACACGGTGAGCCGGGCGGGGCCCTCGCCGCCGCCCGGATCCGCCCGAATTCGACCGCATCCGCCCGTCAGGCCGGAATGGCGACGACCGCTTCGACTTCGAACAGCATTTCCTCCAGCGCCAGGCGGTGAACCGGCACCAGGGTCTGGGCCGGCAGATGGTCGCCGAAAGCGGCGATCAGATGACGCGTCATCGTGGCCAATTTGCTTTCGTCATAATCGACCGGATAGGTGGTCAACTTGATCACGTGGTCCGGGTCGGCGCCCGCCGCCGCGATGACGGCAAGCAGGTTCCGATAGGCTTGTTTCACTTGCGTGTCGAAACCGGCGGGCAAGGTTCCATCCGACAGTTCGCCGCCTTGGCCGGCGATGAAGACCAGTTTCACATGACCTTCCACCGCCACCGCATGGCTGTAGCCGTTCGGGGCGGGATCGTAGAGGGTCGGGGGATTGACGATGGCTGTGTCCATGGTTGGCGTCCTTTGCGTTTCTGGGTTGGAAACCGGCAACCGCAGGCAGACCGGCGCGCCCAGCGCCAGGATACGGGCGGTTTCCCATGGGTGACGTCTCGACGGCGGGGAATGTGACATGGCCCGCCCTTAATAAGCGTCCACGGAGTGGGCCAGGGGACAGGGGGGCAGGGGACAGGGGACAAGGGGGGCAGGGAACTGCGCGTAAACCGAATAATCTACGCCGGCTCGATCAATTGCTAGTCTGTTAAGGACAAAGTAATACTCGTTGGCAATGCTGAATCGGTCGGCGGCACGGGACTAGGGGATGCCGGACCGGGAAAAAGATAGGCTGGGGTTTCCCGCATGCGGTTCCTTTATGCACTCTTCCTGTATTCGTTGACCTCGCTTGCCTTCGCGCCAGTGGCCTTTGGCGCGGATTGCCGGACGCCGTCGGTCCTGATGTCCCTGCCGGACAAACCCGATAACCCGTTCTGGGGGCCCTACGCCCGGTTCGCGGAGGCGGTGGCCGAAAGCTTGAACGTGAAGCTGACTGTCGACTATTCGAAGACCAACGACCGCTTCAACTATATGGACCGTCTGCGGACCGCACTGTCCGGGCCGTCCAAGCCCGACTATGTCGCGGTGTTTCCGTATTTCGGGGCGGTCGAGGCCTTGATGGAAGAAACCGCGCAACATGGTGTTTCCATCGTCACCTTGAATTCCGACCTGGGGCATGGCGACCGGAAAGCGGTCGGCTATCCCCGGGAACGCTACAAGAACTGGATCTTGCAAAGCCTGGCCGATGACGAAAGCGCCGGGTTCCAATTGGCGCGGGCCGTGGCGGATGCCGGGCGCGAGCGGTTCGCCCTGCTGCAAAGCGACGGGGTCGCGATCACCGCCCTGGGCGGCAACCAGTTGGCGGGCGCCAGCCTGTACCGGCGCGACGGGCTTGAACGGTTCGTGCGCATGTCCGGCGGAACGGCGGCGATCAACCAGTTCGTCTTCACGGATTGGACCTATGAACGCGGCAAGGAAGTGGCCGAGGGGTTGATCCGGCGCTATCCGGACACACAGGCCGTATGGGCCGCGAACCTGCCCCTGGGATTGGCCGTCGCCGATGCGTGGAACGCCATGGCCGCCAACCGCGTCTCGCCCGCCATCGGTATGGTCAGCGGTCCGTTCGACGACCGGGCCTTGGATGGTATCGAAGACGGCCGGTTCGCGGCGGTAATCGGCGGGCATTTCCTGGAAGGGGGGCTCGTCCTCGCCCTGTTGCTGGATCATTTCAACGGTCTGGACTTCGTCGACGACATGGGCACCGCGCTGCGCGTGCCCTTCAAACTGGTCGACCGGACCAACCTCGCCGACCTCCGCAGGGTCATGGGCGACCGGAATTGGCTCGGAATGTCCTTCCGCCACTTGTCGAAATGCCATAAAGGCGGGCCGGACTATTATGACTTCAGCCTGGACAAAGTGTTTCCCGGCTAAGCCGGGCCGTTTTGCGCGAATGGGGGGTAAAACCGTCCTTGCCAACGGCGATTTGAGACAGTAGAACCGCGCTCTATTCGCGGTTTCACCGCCGTGTCGGGGCATAGCGCAGTCTGGTAGCGCGTCCGTCTGGGGGACGGGAGGTCGTAGGTTCAAATCCTGCTGCCCCGACCATTATTTCCCTAAAAAATCAAAGACTTCCGGCACGCTTAAATCGGCTCACGCGGTGCGCGGGACGACCCTGTCCGGCGGCAGGGTGACGGTCGCGGTCAGGCCGCCATGGGCGTTGTTGGTGAGTTCGACCGTCGCGTCATGCGCGTTGGCCAAGGTCTTGACGATGGCAAGGCCCAGTCCTGAGCCCTCGAAATTACGCTCGCCCGCGTGATCGCCGCGTTGAAACGGTTCCATCAGCCGGGGCAGGTCCTCTTCCGGAATGCCGGGGCCGTTGTCAGTGACGGAAAGACTGACCGCGCCGCCTGCCGCATCCTTGATCGCGATGGCGACGCGTGCGCCCGCCGGGCTGAACCGGATGGCGTTGTTGGCGAGGTTGACCAGAATTTGGGTCAGGCGATGCTCGTCCCCGCGGATCGCCTTGGCGGTTTCCATTTCCCGTGTGACCGTCACGCGCCTGTCGCGCGCCCCGCCCTCGACGATCAGCATTACACGGTCCAGCAGCAGCGCCGGGTCGACGGTTTCGTCGTGCAGGGACAGGGTTCCATGTTCGATCCGCGAGATATCCATCATATCGTCGATCAGGCGCATCAGGTGCTGGGCGCTGCCGCGGATCGCGTCCGCATAGGCGCCGTAGCGCGCCGGTTGGACCGGGCCGTAGATGCCCTGCGCCATGGCGTCGCTATAGCCGATAATGGCGTTCATCGGCGTGCGCAGTTCATGGCTGGCATTGGCCAGGAACAGGGATTTCGTCTGGTTCGCGAGGTCCGCCTCCACCAAGGCGTGATGCAATTCGCCCTCGGCGCGTTCCAGCGTATCGGCCATGTCGTTGAACTGGGTTCCCAGGTCGCGGAATTCGGCCGGGGTCAGCAGCGACGGATCGGTCCGGACCCGGACGCCCTTTTCCCCGGCGGCCATCTTGCGCGCCGCCAAGGCGGTTTCGCGCACCGGGGCGATCATCGACAGCGACAGCCACCAGCCCGTTGCCACCGCCAGAACCAGCCCGGCGGCCAAGACCAGAATGGCCGATTGGCTGGCCTCTTCCGCCGCTTCATGCAGTTCCGACATGGGCTGCGGGATCATCACGCCCCAACCTGTCCCGGCGACCGCGGTGAAGCCGGCCACCATATCGGCCTCAACGGCGGGGGAATAGAACAGCGAAATGCCGGTTTCCCCTGCCATCATGCGTTTGACCGGGTCGATCTTGGACAGGTTCTTGCGTTCCTGGATCCAGGCCGGTCGGGGGTGGAACAGTACCGATCCGGTCTGGTCCACGATGGCGGCATGGCCCTTCACCCCGAAATTGATCGCTGCGCCCAGGGACCGGATATAGTCGGTCCGAACGGCGGCGATCGCCAATCTGTCGCCGATGCGGCAGGTCAGATACAGGGCAGGGGCGCCGTCCGACCCGGCGGTCACGCCGCTGAACACGGTTTCCGTCCTATCCGCGATTGGGGTGATCGCGTCCAAATTCAATCCCGCCTCGGATTCCGGGCAGGGATGGGTTTCGGCATAGACGTTCAAGGGCGCCTTCGCGCCGGTCAGGTCGATGACGCAGATATAGGAAATGGCCAGATTGTCCATGATGGCATCGGCGCCGCGGATAGGCTCGCCTTTCAGGCTGGAATGGACAAGCAGGATGAAGTCGCTGGAAAGGTCCCGGTGATAGCGCTGAAGGGCGGCGCTGACATTGTTGGCAAGCAGAAGATGTCTGTCCCGCACGTCGTCGAGCTGGCGTTGGAACGCGGTTTGTTCCGACCAAACCCAGAACAGGACCAGCGGCACCACGGCCGCGAATGTCAACACCCCGACAAGCAACAGGCGTAGAGGCGCGCGCCGGCCGGGCGGGGCGGATTGTCGTTCTTGCTTGGGCTTCTGCAGCGGGGCCTCGCCTTCCCTCATCGATATGCTCGCTAGGACGTCCCCCCCATCCTGCACGGAAGTGTAGCGGTGTTTGTGCATCGCGGGAAGGTGCTAGGCGATCATCGTTCCGATCGCCCGGTTTACCCGGATCGATGAGTCAGCCTCAGCCTTGCAAAGCCTCAAGCAGCCAATGGTGAAGCGCGCCGATGGAATGTTCGGATTTCACACCGCCATTTGGGTCGATGATGAGCGGTCCCGGGCGGTAACCCCGGCTGGAAAGTCCACGCTGTACGGATTCGACAAGGTGGATGTCCTCTTCGACCGTCGTGGATCGGTCCTGAAGCGCCAACCGGCGGATTGTTTCCGAGTCCACGCCGCCTTCGGTGTACCAGCCGCGCCAGACTGTCACAGCTCCGCAGCCGTTGGTCCGCCAATGGTAGGTGTTCAGAATATTGCCGGGATAAACCTGGAACGAGAAAAGCGGCCACAGGAACCAGGACCGGTATTCCATCGCATGCGGGTTGCTGTCCGGGTCTACCGGATAGGTCATGGTGTCCAGACCGGAGGATTCGGTTGTATGGCACAGAACGTAACTGTCCTGTTTGGCGATGTCATAGGTCTCCGGCTTGATTACGCCGGTGGAAAAGGTCGGGTGGTTCAGGCTGCAATGGTAACATTCGGAGTAGTTTTCGACCGATACTTTCCAATTGCAGGCTTCCGGTACCGCCACCCATTCCAATGGTTCCAGCACGTCGATATTGGGTACGTAGTCGCGCAGAACCGCCCGCACGCCCGGATACCAGTCATCCATCGGCAAGGCGTCGTCGTCCAGATTGACGAAAATGAAACCGTTGAAGTTCTCCGTCCGCACTTCGGTCAGGCAGATTGCCGAGCGATCCAGGCCGTCCACCGCCTCCATGTTGGGGGCCGATTTCAGTTTGCCGGTCAGGTCATAGGACCAGGCATGATAAGGGCAGACGAGAAGACGTTTCCGACCCGACCCGGACACCATCTGATGGGCCCGATGCTGGCAGACATTGTAGAAGGCCCGGATTATGCCGTCCCGGCCGTGAATCGCGAAAAGACTCTCGCCGGCGATCTCGAAAGTGAAATAGTCGCCCGGCCGCTTGACCTCCGCCGCGTGCCCGGCGAACTGCCAGGTGCGCGACAAAAGGGTGGTACGCTCCTGTTCGAAAATCGACGGGTCCGTGTAATACGAAGCGGGCAGGGCGTGCGGCGTTGCGTTCATTCCTGGGGCTTCCCTGGCTAAGGCTGGTAGGGCTAGGGCTGATAGATGCCAAGTCGGTGCCGACGCTCGTGAAAGCGGTCGATACTGTCGATAACCTCCGCCGGCGCGTCGGCGATCACGAAGGCCATCAGCGTTTCCAAGAGCGCGATAAGCGCGACGGAAGACGGAAAGAATTGCGGCGTATCGGAGCCGATGACGAAACCATGGTCGGCGCTTGTAATCACGGGAGAGGCAGGGCTGTCCGATATCCCGATCAGTGTTGCGCCCTGCTCTTTGGCCAAAACGGCTGCCTCGACCACTTCCGTTCGATAAGGCTTGCAGGTAATCGCGATCAGAACGTCCTGCTCGTTTGCCCGGCTTAGATCGTCCGAGGCGACACCGCCCGACCGCGGGATCGCCCAGATGTTATAGGACGCCATATCCGCCAGATAGGCGAAGTTCCGGGCGTTGCTGTTGTTCACGCCAACACCCAGAACGAAGGTGTTGCGCGAGGCCACGATTTCGTCGGCGGCGGCCTTCATCTTTTCGGCGTTGGTGCCGGCGAATGTCGCTTCGATATTGCGGATCGCACTTTCCACCATATCGGCATAGAGCCCGCCCAGCTGCCCGCTTTGGCTCAAGGATTGAAGCCAACGGGCGCGGTCGGGGAAGTTCAGGTTGCCGCGCCGGATTTCTTCCCGGAACGGTTCGCGAAAGTCGTCATAACCGTCGAAACCGATGGTGCGGGCCATCCGAACCAGCGTGTTCGGCTTGACCGCGGCGGCGCTTGCCATTTCCCGGATCGAGCAGACACCGACATCGTTCGGGTTTTCCAAGACGTATGTCGCCGCCTTGCGGGTCTCCGGCGTCAATTGCTCAAGCTCCGCGGCCAGGGCTTCCAGGACGCTGTTCGAAGACAGAAGTGAAACGTTCGTATCATTCATGATTGACGATGGTACAAATGTTTGATTACCGTGTCGACAGATTTCGACATCGTCCGGAAATTTTTCAAAAAGGGTTTCGTCATGGCTGCAACTCTGCCCGGTCAGGCACGCGTCGTAATCGTCGGCGGCGGCATCATGGGCTGCGGCCTGGCCTATCATTTGGCCCACGAAGGCTGGACCGACACGGTGCTGCTGGAGAAAGCGGAATTGACAAGCGGGTCGACCTGGCACGCGGCGGGACAGATCACCCAGTCGACCAGTTCCTTCGGGATAGGCAAATGCGTCGGCTACAATATCGATCTCTATTCCGGTGCGCTGGAAAAGGAGACCGGCCAGTCGGTTTCTTGGCACGGCTGCGGGTCTTTCAGACTTGCTTACACCGAGGACGAGATGGATTGGCTGCGCCACACTTTGAGCGTGACGCGTACGCTGGGTTTCAATGCGGAATTGGTCGGGCCCGACCGGATCGCGGAACTGCATCCCTTTTACAATCTGGAAGGCGTGCTTGGCGCGCTGCATACGCCCGATGACGGCCATGCGGACCCGACCGGTATCGCCCAGGCGCTGGCGACCGGTGCGCGGCAATTGGGCGCGAAGATCGTGCGCCGATGCCGGGCGACGAATATCCGGCAGGAAGCGAACGGCGAATGGATAGTGGAAACCGAATTCGGCGCGATCCGCTGCGAACATGTGGTGAATGCGGGCGGAACCTATGCAAGGCAGATCGGCGAATGGAACGGGTTGATCCTGCCCATGACCTCGATGACCCACCACTATTTCGTAACGGACACGGTGCCGGAGTTTCAGGATCTCGATACGGAATTGCCCGTGGTGCGCGACGACCGGCTGGTGTCCGGTTATATCCGGATGGAACAGAAATCCGGTTTGATCGGGATTTACGAAAAGGAAAACCCCAACACGGTCTGGGAAGACCATTGCCCCTGGGAGGCGGAGAACGAGCTGTTCGACGCCGACTATGACCGGGTTATGCCCTGGTTGGAAAATGCATTCGACCGCATGCCGGTTCTGGCGGAGCTGGGCATCAAACGCGTCGTGCATGGCGCGATCAGCCATCCGCCGGACGGCAACCCGATGATCGGTCCGGCGCCCGGGGTGCGAAACTATTGGTGTTGCTGCGGCACGCAGATCGGCATCGGCTGGGGCCCGGGACTGACCCGGGAATTGGCCAGATGGATGGTGCACGGCGCGGCCGATATTTCGATGCGGGAATTCGATCCACGGCGGTTCGGGCCCTATGCCAGCAAGGACTGGCAGATCGAAAAGGCGAAAGAAGATTACTGTTTACGTCATGAGATTCCCTTTCCGCATTTCAACCGTTTGGCCGGCCGGCCGATCAAGCCGTCGCCCTTGTTCGAACGTTTGAGGGGAAAAGGGGCCGTCTTTGAGGAAGTCTTCGGCCACGAGCGGCCGCGCTGGTTTGCCAAGGGCGATATGGAACAGCGCGACTATTATTCCTTCCGCCGAACCGTTGTGCATGACGTGGTTGGGGCAGAGGTGCGGGCGGTGCGGGCACGCGCCGGCATCATGGATATATCCGCCTTTACGAAGGTCGAGGTTACGGGGCCTGACGCCGAGACTTTCCTGGAACCGCTTGTCGCGAACCGACTGCCGCGCAAGGTCGGCGGGATCGCCCTCACGCATATGCTGAACCGGCGTGGACGGATTGAGCTGGAAGCGACCGTCGTGCGCTTGGGCGAAGACAGGTTCTATCTGGTTTGTGCGGCTTTCTTCGAACAGCGATTGATGGACCATCTGCAAACCCATGCCGGGGACAGCGATGTCACGATCAATTGTTTGTCGGAGGATTGGTCCGCGCTGGCGATCAACGGGCCACGGTCCCGCGATATTTTGGCCGCCTGTACCGCCGTTCCCTTGGACAACGTGCATTTCCGGTGGATGTCCGCGCAGCAAATTGAAATCGCGGGCCAGCAGGTCTGGGCCATGCGCCTTTCCTATGCGGGTGAATTGGGTTGGGAACTGCATATGCCGCGCGGCTCGGCCCTTGCGGTTTACGACGCGCTTTGGGCGGCGGGCGAGGCTTACGGACTGACCGACTACGGCAGCTTCGCGATGAACGCGATGCGGATAGAAAAAGCATTCAAGGGGGCGGGGGAACTGACCAACGAGGTCACGCTTCCGGAAGCTGACGTCATGCGTTTCGTGAAGCTGGACAAGGAATTTCTGGGCAAGGCGGAAACGCAGGCCTCGTCTGCCGGGGATCTGCCCTGGATCTGCGCCTATCTTTCCTTCGACTCCGACGGTGAGGTTGACGGCCATGGCGGGGAAGCCGTCTTGCGTGACGGCAAGGTTGTGGGCTCCACATCCTCCGTCGCCTATGGGCATTCCGTCGGCAAGGTCCTGGCCTTCGCCTATCTGAAGCCGGATGCGGCCGCGCCGGGCACGAAGCTGGCGGTCGTCGTCCATGGGGAAACGCGCGCGGCCTTGGTGCTGGGCGAACCGGCCTACGATCCGGAAAGCTTGCTGCCGCGGACCGATGCTGTAGAGGCGGCGGCGGAATGACGACGGGCGGCGAAACCGTGCGGGCGATGGTGCTGACCGGCCACGGCGGCATGGCCCGGCCGGTCGCTGTTCACGGGGGCTGATATGCGGATTGTCCGGATCTCTGTCTGGCTCGTGCCCCTGACCAGCCATGTGACCTATCACATGGCGTGCGGCAAGACGTGCGACAGTGTGGAAACCGCTGTCGTGGCCTTGGAAACCGATACGGGCCATACCGGATGGGGGGAGGTTTGCCCGATCCCCCATTATCTGCCTGCCTATGCGCGCGGCGTCGCCCCCGTTCTGGAGGAAGTCGCGCCGGTATTGTTGGGCATGGATCCGTGTGGGCCGGAGGCGGTCGGCGCGCGATTGGACAACTGGCTGCCGGATCATCGATACGCCAAATCCGCCATCGATATCGCCTGCTGGGACCTGACGGCACAGGCGGCCGGGATGCCCCTTTACAGGCTGCTCGGCGGTTTGCAGCAGGCCAAACTGCCGCTGTACCATTCCATCACTTGCGTCGCGCCGGAAGAAATGGCGTTGATCGCCAAGGAAGCCCAGGCGGAAGGGATGCGGCAGTTCCAGGTCAAGCTGGGCGCGGACGCGAATTGGGAAGCTGATGTGGCGCGGTTGCGGCTGGTCAGGGAGGCGGTCGGCGACGGCCCCATCGTTTACGGGGATTGGAACTGTGGGGCGACCTCTCTGGACGCGACCCGCGTTGGCCGGGCGGTCGCGCATCTCGACATCATGCTGGAACAGCCTTGCCGCAGCATGGCGGAGAACGCACGGGTGCGGGCGGCGACGGGGCTGCCGATGAAACTGGACGAAGGGGTGCACGATACGGCTTCCCTGCTGGAAGCGGGGGCGATGGGATGCATGGACGCCGCGGCGATAAAGCTCTCCAAATTCGGTGGATTGTCCGCCGCCCGGCGGGCCAGGGATCTGTGTCTGCATCTCGGAGTCAAAATGTGCATCGAGGATACCTGGGGGTCGGACATAACGACGGCCGCCGCCCTGCATCTCGGCGCGGCAACGGACCCTCGCTTCGTGCAAAATGTCTGCGATCTGTCCGGTTACGTCACGCCGAGGCTGGCTGATGACGGGCCGGTCAGGCAGGATGGCTCAATCTTGGTACCTGACGGTGCCGGGTTGGGAATAACGGTCGACCGGCTGCGCTTGGACGCGCCGGTTCTGGTATTGGATTAGCGGATTGCCATTTCTTGGAGGATGTAAATGAACAAGGTGCACACACAGGCCGAATGGATCGAACGCGCGAAGGCGGTTTTGCCCGCAGGCGGGTTCGGCAATTTCGACGCCAGCTACTTCGTCCGGGAAGGCAAGGGCAGCCGGGTTTGGGATGAGGACGGCAAGGAATATGTCGACCTGTTGATCGGGTCCGGTCCGATGATGCTGGGCCATGCACATCCGGAAGTGGTCGAGGCGGTGGTGGAACAAGTGCCCAAGGGCATGACTTTCTTCGCCAATAACAGTCACGGCGTCGAACTGGCGGAGGAAATCTGCCGCGCCGTCGCCTGCGCCGAGAAGGTCCGCTACGTCTCCACCGGCAGCGAGGCGGATATGTATGCCATGCGGCTCGCCCGCGCTTTTACCGGCCGCGACAAGATTCTGAAATTCGAAGGCGGCTATCACGGCATGGGGCCGGAAGCGCAGATGAGCCTTGCGCCCACCCGTCTGGTCAACTTCCCGCAGGCGGTACCGGACAGTGCGGGCATTCCCGAAGGCGTGCGGGCCGACATGCTGATCGCGCCCTATAACGATCCGGCCTATCTGGAGAGCCTCTGCGCGGAACATGGCAAGGACATCGCCGCCATCATCATCGAACCGCTGCAGCGCATCGTGCCGGCCCAACCGGGCTTCCTGCAGGCGGTGCGGGACATCTGCGACAAGCACGGTATCGTCTTGATTTTCGATGAGGTCGTGACCGGCTTCCGCTTCGGCTATGGCGGCGCGCAGGAACGTTATGGCGTGACACCCGACCTGGCCACACTCGGCAAGGTCATCGGCGGCGGCTTCGCGCTGGCGGCCATCGCCGGCAAGGCCGAAATCATGAACCTGTTTGAGAAGGGTTCCGACAAATGGCTGATGCAGGTCGGCACGCTTTCGGGCAATCCGGTCGCAGCGGTCGCGGGGTTGAAGACCATGGAAGTGCTGCGCCGGGAAGGGGCCTACGAAAAGATCTCCGACAACGGCAAACGCCTGATGGCGATGGCATCCAAAGCGCTGGATGCGCGCGGCGTGCCCCATGTCGTCGCCGGCGCGCCGGAAATGTTCGAGGTGATCTTCACTGACCGGGACATCACGAACTATCGCGACGTGGTCGCGGCGGACGCGAAGAAGCTCGCGGCCTATAACAATGTGCTGCGCGACAAGGGCCTCTTCAAGTCAGACGGCAAGACTTACATCTCCCTCGCGCTGACTGAAGAGGACATGGACATCGCCAAGGCGGCCTATGAAGCGGCGGCCGAAGCCGTCGCGAGCTAGGCAGCGGCCCGCTTGCGCCTGTCGCGAAGAAGGCCCATGCCGCCAAGCGCCGCCGCCAGCAGGGGCAGGGCCGCGGGAACGGGAACGGTGCTTACCTGTCCCCCCTCGTCACCGGTGGGCGGCGGCAATGTCGCGAAACTGGGTTCCTGGCCATCCGGGAAGTCCTGCAAGAAGGGCTGCGGGAAGAAGGAGAATCTTGCCGCGATGCCATCGAACGACCCGTTCTCTCCCGTGGCGGAAAAACTACCGTCAACTGGGTTGTAGGTGCCGGTCAAATACAACAGTAGAAGGTTCGAACTCGTTGGGGTTATCGCGCCGTCATTCGCGATTTTGAGGATTTCAGCTAAGTTCGTGCTTGTGGTTATCGGTGGATTCGAACTGCCGCTGACATAGCTGCGCTCCATTTCCAAGATGACGAGCGCTTCATCGACTCCATCGGTGTCGTTTATGAGGCTGAGGTTAGCGGAAAAGCCGTCCTTGAAGTCGACATCGAAGAAGGAGCCCGGTGACGGTACCGTCTGGCCATCCTTGATTGACACTGTGTTCGTACCGGCGGCAAAGTTGCCGAAGTCCTTGTCCCCCAAGGTGAATCCCGCGATCGCATCCGTGTAGGTGCTTTGTGTGCTGGAAGAGGAAGCGGCGGGGACGTCCAGATTGATTTTAATCGAACCAAGCCCAGTCGGATCGTCTGAGAAGTCCAAGCCGAAGGCCTCACCACGGGGATTGTTGCCGGCGTTTTCGTCGATTTCAAAAATGAAGTCGATTGTCAGGATGGAAGCGCTATTGGCGGTCCCAGCTGTTAGCCCAAGTGCAAGGACGGCACCGGAAATCAGCGCACTAAAGATCTTCATTGCAAACTCTCCTTTGTTCAATTTGTGCAAGTTTTGGGGGCGCGGTCTATGCGCCTGAGCCAGGCGCATGAGACGGAGGTCCGCCAGGGTATTTACGCTCACAAACCCCTGGTGTTCCTCTTCGCATGGAGGCTGCCCGGGGCCGATCTCTTGGCCTTCGGCTACTCCGCCGCATGCTCGAAAGCACGGGTATCACTGGATCGGTTTGCTTCCTTCAGCTTTAGTCCCGTGTCCGTCGCAAAGGCGGAATCCAGCGCGGACCGAATTTCAAGATTTTGGCGGTAAAGCTGGCGCACCCGGCCGGTTCCAATGCAGAAATATCTGCTGGGTGTTGTTGTCGTAACGGACGCCGTCGCGGGCGCCCCGGTCAGACAGGTCACCTCGCCGATCAAGGCGCCTTCTGGACAGACGCCAACGCGCTTTCCTTTGAAACTGGCTTCCGCTTCGCCATTCGCCAGATAGACCAATTCCGTGACGGGTTGGTCTTCGATAATGAGCTTGTCGCCGGCGGGGGCGTCGACCCAGCAACCGCTGTCAAGAAACTTGCGCGCGGCCGATTTACTCAAGGCCGGAAACTTGTTTTGAACGAAATCGGCCTCCTCCGTGGTTAGCTTCACTTTGGCGGCAATCCAACGCAGGCGGGAAATGCCGACCACGCTCAGGGCGATCCAAAAGGCCTGGATCAAGGCCGAGGACAAGTTGAAATCCGCTATCAGGCTGAACAGCACGCACGAGGCGGCCGCCAGATTGAGAACTGAATACCGATATGTCTGTCCGGCAACGAGACCGAGTTGGAGCGCGGCATAGGCGGAGACATAGAGCACGACACCGAGAAGCCCGATGGCGCCGTAAAGAGTGTCGTCATAGAAATGAAGTTCCACGCGCGCCAGCCTTTTTAGGATATCGTTTTTCACCCACCGCAAGTTTCGAGATTGCCGTGTTCAACGGACGGCAAGGTGATTGCACTCTGCGTCTCTTCAAGTCTTTAGCGACGGGAAGTCCGAAGGCTTGAGGCGAGAGGCCTACCCAAGGGGGTCAACTTGTCTCTATCGCTTTGCGCTGCCTGATCCTGGTCATGAAGCCGAAGACGCCAAGCGCTGTCACCAGGAATGGGAGAGCCGCAGGGAGGGGAACGGCGCTGATTTCAGTAACAGTCAGGGTCAGAGCATTGGGAGACCCTAGGCCGCCGCCTACAGATTCCGACGTATCTACAATTAGCTCGAGGAACGGAGTATTAAATAAACTGAAGATGGCCGCGACAAAATCGTTCGTGCCTGGTCCTGAGCCGCGAACGCTTAACCCTAAACCGCCAAAAGCCAAAATACCGCCATTTGGATCATCTAAAAATTCGAAACCAAGCCCGCCGGAAGGTGTGAAGTCTGCGCCTTCCGTTGTCAGCAGGTTGATGTTTTCGCTGGCGATTGCGGTCGCGGGAATGTCTGTGGAGAAATCCCCGCTGACATCGAAATCGAACTCCACGAGCCCGAGAAGGCCGCCGTCGAAACTACCGGCAATATTGTAAGTGGCAGCTTTGGCATTTACGGAAAGGGAAACAAGGATCACCAAGGCCCCAAATATGGGTTTCAACATTTTCTTTTCTCCCTATTGAACAGGATTGATTTGGTGGTTCGTTCGGCTTGGGACGCCAGCTGTCAGGTCCGGGTTGCGGCGCCCGCTCTCCGCCGCGAGAGCAATCCCAGCGCCGCGAGCCCGGCCAGTAGGAGCGGCAGGCCGGCGGGCAGGGGGACGGTGCTCACCGTGACGTCCGGCGTTTCCGGTCTTTCCTCGATCAGGCCGTCCGGCGGGGCCCGGCCGTCTTCGAGCTCGAGCACGCCGTCATAGCGGATGACCAAGGAGGTCACGCCGAAAAATGCGAGTAGCTCCGTCGGCTGCACCCCCGATACCTGCGTGGCGGAAAGGGAGACCATGCTGCTGATCTCATCTTGGAAATCGGTGGCCAGAAATTCCTCCAGGGGGCCGGTGACCACGCCGCCGATGGAGGTGGGAACGGGGCCGATGAGGTCGCTCGTCGCATCGAAGGAAAAGGAATAGTTGAAGGAGATCGGGGGGATAGTGGCCGCGCCGCCCTGACCGGTGGCTACGCCCGAGGCGAGAACCGAGGGGCCGAGATCGGTCTCGAACCCGTCGGGAAAGGTGCTGCCGAACAGTGCGGGCGAGAAGTCCTGCGAGATCAGGTAAGAAAAGTTGTAGGCTGTCGGGATAGAGACCGGCGGCACTATGGTGATGTTCTCCGGGGCATCGACCCGAAGGCCGACATACTGAATGACCTCGACGGAGACTCTCTCGAGCGAAAAGTCTTGGCCGCTGATCGTCGGCTGGATGGCGTTGTAGGTGAAGGTGTTCACGCCGCTCGGAGCGATGTCGAAAACCACGGTATCGAAACGCGTGACGTCCACGCTGGCCGCCTGGGCTGCCGTAATGCCGACTATGGCGGTGGCGACGCCGGCCAGCGCGGCTATACCAAGTCCATGTAATTTTCGAGATCCGTTTGGCCGTCCCGTCGGTCCGACCTGTCCATTGTTGTCGCCAGTCACACAACCCCCTTTGCCGGCACGGTTTTTCGTGCGCGTGAAGAAGGCATTCATGGAGAACAAATGTTGTAGAAATGTTTGAAACCCCGAGTGTTAATTTAACCGCTGTTGACATGTCACGGAGGAGTCACGGCCGGAGGAAAGGCGGTTTCACCATGCATGCCTCGACAGGGTCTCTAAACTTATCTAACACTTTTGTATTGGTACCTTGCGGGGCCTGGTGGCCGCGTCGGTCTCGAAAGAGACGCCTGCGGCAAGTCCGTGCCGTGAGGGGGGAAGGGACACGATGAAGACGATCAGGCATGTACGGTTCTCCCCGGACTTCCGCTGGGCACGCTCGACCGACGGTGAGGAGATCTCCTTCACGCGGTCGGAAGCCAAGGCCCTGACCTGCATCGCCGCACAGGCCGGGACCGTCGTTACCCGCAGCCAGATCCTGGATTCCCTCTCGGAACCGGGATCGGAGAAGAACGACCGTACCGTCGATTTCCTGATCAACCGCATCCGGCGGAAGTTGGGGGACGATGCCAGGAACCCGCAGTATATCGGCAGCCGCTACGGCGAAGGGTATGTCTGGCTTTCGGATTTGCCGCACCTGGCGACGGACGAGGCGCCGACATTCTACGTGGTTGGGCCCGTACGGGGTCTTTTCCCGACCGAAGAGGTCAGGACAACCATCCTTGAACTTGCGGACCATTTGACGTCGGCGCTGCAGAATCACTGCCGTGGGGATCAACACGTCGTTTTGGATCCCGACTATTCCGATGAGGGCTATGCCGGGGCCGCGCGGCCGCGTTACCTGTTCGAAATCACGACCGTGTCGAACAGGAGCAATATGGGATGCGTCCTGACCGTGAAGTCCACTGCTGCCGGCACCCTGATTGCGGCCGAAAGGATCGACCTGACGCATGGCGATCGATTGGAAGAGCGGCATTGCAAAGAAATCGACCGTCTCGCACCGATCCTTCTAGCGAAGGTATGGAAGTCCGAGGCGACCCGAGGCGAAGACGTCCCGCTGCCGGTCGCGATGAACGATGTTTTCAACACCGAAGACGAAAAGGACAAGACTTGGCGCGATGCGGACAATCGGTTGCGGGAGCTCTTGAAAGACAATCCGCAGGACGACGAAACCAAACTGATGTACGCGAACCATCTGCACACCAAATACGTCGTGCTGGGGCCCGAGCTATTTGCCAAGGGGGAGCAGAATTGCGAGGAGGATGAGCGAGAGATCGAACGTCTTGTCTTGGACACGTTGCCTTTCGCGCAGACGCGTCCCGATTATTCGATCATGGCGGCGAAACTGCTGTATTTCCTGAATTCCGGCTATGGAAGCATGGCAACGGAACTGGCCGAATCCGCGCATGACGGCAGCACGAAGGTTGCCGCGTCCCTTGCTGTGGTGGGGCAATTGCGCAGTTTCAACGGCCGTTTCGATGACGCGCAGGAATGCTTTGAGCAGGCGCGGAATTTGGCGAAAAAGGGGTCCGACTTCCACATCTATGTTCTGGTTCTGCAATGTCAGATGTTGTTGGCGGCCAACAACAGAAACGCCCTGAAGAAAACCCAACGAGAGCTCTACCGTTCACGCCCAGCGACGATCGTTTTCTTCGAACCGATTCTGACCGATCCGGCGAAACCATCAATTCGGGCGCAGGCTGTAATCATGATGTTATCCACCAAACGCGCGCAAGGACTTCTGCAATACCTTTTCTATATAAGCGGCCGGTTGTTCGAGAAGGTTGAACACCGCGAAAACATGATGCGTGCGCCGCTCATCCTATTGCGGAGACGGTTTGGCGACGCTGTGCTGACAGAGGAGATGCGCGCCGCTCTACCCGGACTGACCGGATGACAATTCGTTTGCCCATCGGGCGAAGGCGACCGCCGACAAATGGCTGATGCAGGATGTGGTCGCAGGCGCGCCGGAAATGTTCGAGGTGATCTTCACCGACCGGGACATCACGAACTACCGCGACGTGGTGGCGGCGGAGGCGGTGGCGGGTTAGGTGCTCTTCTTCGCTTCCAGACCGATGACGATCAGGACGTGATAGTCCTGCTTGTCGCAGGCGGGCACGGGCGGCATGGCGGCGCCGGGGTCGACTCGGAAGGCATCGCGCGGCGCTTGGGCCGGTGTGCAGGTTTCCGGGCCTGCGCCGGCCAACGGCGTATAAACGGCCGACCGGCAACCGAGATGAGTAACGTCATGCAGCGTCGCGCCACCGTCGATTTCCCAGCGCGCGACGCCGGTCGCATCCGGCGCATGCACGGTTAGGACGGCGGTCTTGTAGCGCCCGCCGGTGACGAGATACTTGCCGGGCGCCAATGGGAAACTCGGCGCCTCCATGATCAGCCCGTTTTCTTCAAGCCACCATGCCTTGGGGTCGAAACGCCAGCCACCCCGGCCAATCCCGCTTTGCGCGAGCTGTTCATAATCGCTGAGGTATACGCCGCGCGGTCCCGGGTCGACGGTCCATATGCCCCATTTCTCGGCGCCGGTTCCTTCCGAGGCTTCCGGTTCGCCAAGCGCGGCGATGAACTGGGCGGGGATGCTGACGAAGCCCGGCTTTTCGTCCTCAACGGCCCAGGCGTAGGGCGCCGCCAACTGCAGCGCGCATAGACCCAATCCTGCCTTGAGAAACGCTCGCCGTTTCATAACCGGACATCCCTTCGTCAAATCAGCCATGGACGCCAACCGTGCCCATGACCGACGAAGTATAACGTCAATTGGAACCGCTAGGGCTGGAAATCCGTTTCGTAGAGGGCGGCGGCGCTGTCGTCGCCCAAATTGTAACCCAGGGCGACGGCAGCGCCGATGCGGCCCAGTTCGTCGGAACATTTCGCGCCGGACCCGTTGCCGCCGATCAGGGTCGTGATCCGGTCGGTTTGCCTTGTGATGATCGGCCGGCGCGTTTCCGTATAGGCGGTGACGCAACTGCTGCAGGTCACCCCGGAAACACGAAGGCCGGGCATGATGCCGTGTAGCGCCTCGGCCAGGAAGGCGGCGACGTCGGGATTGCCGCCGGACCGGAACCATTCCTTGATTTTTGCGATGCCGTCCAGTTCCACATCTTTCGGGTCGCCGCCGATCTTCAGATAGGTTTTGCCGTCCGGATACGTGACCGGCGGCAGGATATAGACGTCGATCGACCCGTCCGGCGCGTCATAGATCAGGGTGGGCATGGCCTTCAGGCGCTCCGCCTCCGCCGCATCCACTTCCAACAGGGCGATGGTGCGCGCATAAACCTTCAGCGGGACCGGCCGGGCCAGCAATCCTTCCGCTTTGGAAAAACCGCCGCAGGCGACGATGACTTTCGCTGCCTCCACCGTCGACCCGCCGGCGCAATGGATGCGCGCGGTATCGTCCGCTTCCTCGACGCGGGCGGCTTCGACGGGAAAGAGCGTCGCGCCGAGACTTTCCGCCGCCGCGATCTGCGCGCGGACATGGGCGCGCGGGTTCACGTAGCCGGCGCCTTTCGCTTCGAAGACGCCGTGCACGCCGTCGGGAAAGCTGAAGATCGGAAAGCGCTGCTTCAGGCCGGATTCATCCAGGTAATCGTAGGTAATGCCGTGTTCGTCGCAGACGGCCCTGGAATCCAGCATGAAGGTGCTGACCGGATTGCCGGGGGCGGCGGGACCGGCAATCAGCGATCCGACTTCATGGAAGAAGCGCGTCTTGCCCTGTTCCTCGATCGCCGCATAGCGGGCGATGGATTCCATCGACAGGCGCGACCAGTCCCGCTGCCCGTCGGCCCGGCGGGTGATCCGCGCTTGGTCGTAATGGCTGGCGAAGACGCCTTGGTGGCTGGCGGTATCCTTCGGTTCCGGCGGGCCGATCAGCGCCACCTTGGCGCCGGTCAAAGCCAAATGGCGGGCAGCGGCACTGCCCATCATGCCCGCGCCGATCACGGCGACGTCGAATTGTTCGGTCATATCAGGGGTCTCTTAAAAGCCTGTGGGTCGAGTCGAGACGGATTTTGCCGTCCGGCCGACAGGTTCCACAAGCATCGGGCATGAATAGTGGCCATTCTGATTTGAAACGCCAGCCATCAGGGCCGATGCCACCCTTCGCCTTCAGGGCCTCGCATTCCATGAAGCGCACGCCGCGCGGCCCCGGGTCGCGGCGAGTGCCGGTTAGGTCGCGCCGTCGACGCACAATAACCTACCCGCCGATCACCGAGAAGGGCGCCCAATAGACCGGGTGAGCGTATTTCCGCAGGCCAGGATCCGCGCGCAATTTCTTCGCTGAGGCACGAAGGGCTTCGGCGACCGACAAGGCGGGGTTATCGTTCAGCCGTTCCAATACACCGGTTGTCAGCAGCACGGTGGCTTCGCTTTCGATCGGCCAATGGCTTACCAAGAGGGATTTGGTGCCGGCATAGAAGAACGACTTCGCCAGACCGGACAAGCCGCTGGACAGGAACCGGCCGTCCGAAGCCGATGTATTACACGCGGATAAAAGAACGAGGTCCGCTTGCAGTTCTTCCAAGGCGATTTCACTGGCCGTCAACAAGCCGTCATCTTCCGCGGATGCTTTTTGGGGTGGCGTAAGGACAAGGGCCGGTTCATCTATGTTCCCGATATCCTGGGCCACTGTGCCATGGGTGGCGAAGACAAGGACCTTGGCGGATTGCAGCGGTCCGCCCCGAAGCATTGCCTCGCTCGCGTTTTCGCCCAGATAAAGGACCGAACTGTCCGTTCCATAATACCCGGCCATTTGCTTCAATTCGTCACTGGTCTCCGGCAAAGGGGGTAAGCTTCGTATCTCGGATGGATCGGCAAGACCGCTCGCGAGCATCCGGACTTTGCCGCGCCGTCCCCCTTCCGCGGCGTCGATCCCCAGCACCGGGTCACCAACGCCAATGAAGGGGACGGTGTTTTCCGCATCCGGGTTGGGTGCGTTTCGGAGCGAGCGCAGCACTTGGACCGACGGGGTGATCGTGAAGGCGAAATGGTCCCCCAACCAGTCCGTTTCGGCATAATCGTCGTTCGTGCGCAATGGCTTGTTCCGCTTCCCGACCACCATGGTTTCGAAGGGAAAGCGAAGTAGCGGCCCGTCGACCGACAAGATAATTTTCCGGACATCCTGCAAGTGAGGCATGAACGGTTCGAAAATTGACCGGTAGAGCCGATGTGCAGCCGTGTTTGCGAAGCGGCGCGGTCCCCTGGCCCCGAAAGTCAGGCTATCGCGTATACCCTCGACTTGGTTCTCCAATTCCGTCGCGCTGATCCCCAAGGCCAGAAGCACTTCGGTTTCAGGTGTCACCAGCATTGCGATGCCGCCGACCTCGTCGAAGCGGTAAAGGATCAGGGCTTCCTCTTCCCCCAGCAAGGTGCGGGCTTCGTCCAAGGGCACTACACCCGGCAGGACCCTTGCGGAATAGCTTGGATAATTGGACGAAATTTTTTCATTCAGTCCTTCCAGGTCGGTTTCGAGTTTCTTGATGTTGAGAAGCAGCTTGCTCTCACCGTCCGGATCGCGGGAGATTGGCGGCTGCACGACCATTTTGCGCAGGTCGTCCTTCAGCGTCTCAATCTCCAAGCGCGTATCTTGATGTTCGCGGATCAGACCCGCCAGGTCTCCGCCTTCGTCCGCCAACCGGTCGCTGACATTTTGAATGGCATTCGACACGCTCACTTCGCCGACCCATTGGGCCGAGATGAAAGCCCGTGCAAAATCTGTTGATTCGATCGGCAGCGTGGTCGGAACGAAGGGGGTGTCGGTTTTTTCGTAGAGCGCCTGTTCAAACACCTCCGTGGAAAGGTTGTTCGCCGTTTTCTGCAGACCAAGAATTCGGATGTGCTTCATGAAAACATCGCGATAGGTCTTGATACTCAACCTTTGTGAAAAACCGCCGAACCCTTTGGCGAGTTCTATCCTTTCCTGGGCAAGTTGCGTTGCGGTTTCGGCGTGTCGCATCGCAAGCGCCAAGCGCCGCTGCTGAAACGCGACACCGGCCATTGCATGCTGCGCGCGGATGCTCAATGCGCGGTCTTCGCCGATCATGTCTTCCTCGATGGCGGCGACCTGCGCGAAATCCTGATAGGCCAAGGTCAGGTTTTCCTGTGTATCCCTGGAATGGGAAAGGGTTCGAACCTTGCCGCGTTCGAACATGGCATTCGCGAACAGCACCGGGTTCCGGTTCCTGTCTATCAATCCGACGGCGCGTTCCAAAATTTCCAGACTGCGCTCGTATTGTCGGTCATTGGTGAGGATGCCGGCCTTCTGGAGCAGGATTTCCGCGATCACCGCCTTGTCGAACCAGTATACGCTTTCGGCGTCCTTCAGGGTCTTTTCGACAAGCGTCAGGGCCTGGGTTGCATCGCCCTTCTTGATCGCGATTTGTGCCGCAATCGCGCTGACCATCAAGGCCTGCTGCTTGGAAAGCGGTGCGTTCACGCGGCTGCCGCCGGTCAATTCGTCCAACAGCGTGCTGCCCGCGCCGACATTGCCGGCGCTGACCTGAAGGTCCGCCAAGTGTAGGATATACGGCGTGGTGAATGCGCTTTCGCGGCCATAGCTGCGTTCCGCGCTGGCCAATGCCAGGGTTGCGTAGTGGATGGCCTGGGCGGTCTTTTCCTCGCCTGCGTAAATCATGGCAACCTGCTGATAGGCCAAGTCGTTGCCGAATTCGAGCACCGGTTCCCCGAATGCCGTATCGGGAACAAGACGCTGGCGCAGTGCAATGGCGTTTTCTATATAGGTCTTCGCGTCCTGGTATTCGTGGCGTTGGAAGGCCAACTGGGATTGAAGTTCGAGAACCCGCGCGTAGTTCCAGTCGTCCCGCCCGAACCGGTCTTCCACGAATGCGGCAAGACCGGCGATCCGTTCAACGGCCCGATCGACAAAGCCGTGGATCATCAGTGCATTGGCCGAGGAAATCATCCAATCCAAGCGCTCGGTATCTTCTATGCCGGTATCGTCGTCGACCAGTTGCAGGGCGATATCCAGTTTCACCAGGGCCAAATGCGCGCGCCCGGTCGGAACGGCCCAATAACCTTCGCGGCCGACCTCCACAATGGAGTAGTTCACGGCCGCCAGATGCCGGAGGATCCTGGCTTTCAGCTCTTCATAGGACGGATCGTCATTGCGCAGATAATAAATTGCGGCGAGCTTCCAAAGCAGGTCGAGCTCCTCCTGCCCATTTTGCTGTTCCGCCAATGCGCGTTCGAACAAGGGTTCGGCCTGTTCGAGTTTGCCCGCAAGAAGAAGATGATGCGCCGTATTTTGCCTGCGCTCAGTCAGTTCATCCGCGGTTTCCTCACCGGTCAGTTCGGCAATCCTGAGTGCTTCCACGGCTGCGTCCGCTGCGAGCGTGTTGTCGAAAGCCATCGTCGCGGCGAAGGAGAGGTTATCCAAATGTCTGACGAAATAATAAGTCGGCGTGTCGTAGGCGGCACGCCAATTGGTAAGCGCCTGCTCGAAATGGGTCACCGCTTCTTCATAGGTCTCTTCCAACAGGCTGAGCAGACCGAGTTCGGTGTATAACGCGCCGATCCGGAGGGATCGTTCGTCCTCGCCCGCCTCCAGAAGAAAGGCCAGATGTTCACGGACGGCGTCTTTGGCTTCGGTATAAGCCTCTTCTCCGCGATATGCCTCGACCAGTTTCGTATAGACCTGCGCGACGACGGCTTCCGGCAGGACGTTCTCGGAAGCATTGATCAGAAGAATACGCCGAAGACTTCGGCGCGCCAGTTCGTAGTCTTCCGCGGACATGGCAAGGCGAACCCGACTGATCAGCCGGCGCACCCGGTTTTGGGCGGAGGTCGCTTCGGTTTGGCTTTCGATGGCGCGGGAAATCAGCACCAATGCCTCGGGCAATTGCCCATCCTTTTCCCGAATGGCGCTCAGTATTTCGAAATCGGCGGCGAACTCATCCCGTTCATCCGCCGGGGCTGTCGCGCTGACGCCGATATGATGTTCAAGGATTTCGATTGCCTCTTCGGTCCGGCCAAGGTCGTGCAGGCACAGAACCCGGTTCCGCTGAAGTCTTCTGAAAAGCGCGCTGTTCTCGCCCTCTGCCTCCCGTGCGATGGCGAGGGCCTCGTCAAAGACGGCAAGGGCGTCGCCCGGCCGTTTGTCGCTTCGCAGCGCGCTTCCTTGCTCCACAAGAGAATCAATTCGTTCAGATTGGGCGTGGCCCGTTCCGGGCAGGGCCGCCCATAGGCCGAGGCAAAGAACGATGGCGAGTGTAGAGCGGCCCATACGGCGCCTCATCGGCAGGGTCCCAAAATAGCTATGCGCAAACAAATACGATCCGAATGACCACCATATGGTCGCGGGGACAAACTTCAAACACTTCCTGTCCGGCCGTGGATCCGACATATGGGCAATAGAATACTAAGGTATTCCTTGGGCGGATCCTGGACTTATCTGCGGGCCTGGAAAGGGGACGGCATTTTTCCGGACGCCGTCTCCGATCCAGAAGCTTCACTCAGCCGACGAGGTCAGCCCGCCTTCTTTTTCGCCTTGGCCGGTTTCGCCTTTACATAGGGGCGCAGGTATTGGCCGGTATGGCTGCGGTCGACGGCCGCGACGTCTTCCGGCGTGCCCTGGGCCACGACTTCGCCGCCCTTGTCGCCACCTTCCGGCCCGATATCGATCACCCAGTCGGCGCATTTGATGACTTCAAGATTGTGCTCGATGACCAGCACCGTATTGCCGGTATCGACCAGGGCCTGAAGCACTTCCAGCAGATTGCGCACATCCTCGAAATGCAGACCGGTCGTCGGCTCATCCAGGATATATAGCGTCTTGCCCGTCGCCTTGCGGCTGAGTTCCTTGGCCAGCTTGACGCGCTGGGCCTCCCCGCCGGACAGCGTCGTCGCCTGTTGCCCGACCTTGATATAACCAAGGCCGACCCGTTGCAGCGTCACCATCTTGTCGCGGATGATCGGCACCGCCTTGAAGAAGTCCGCGCCTTCGTCGACGGTCATTTCCAGAACGTCGGAAATCGACTTGTCGCGGAACTTGATCTCAAGGGTCTCACGGTTATAGCGCTGGCCCTTGCATTGGTCGCAGGTGACGTAGACGTCCGGCAGGAAGTGCATCTCGATCTTGATGACGCCGTCGCCCTGGCAGGCCTCGCAGCGGCCGCCTTTCACGTTGAAGCTGAAACGGCCCGGCTGATAGCCGCGCGCCTTCGCTTCCGGCAGACCCGCGAACCACTCCCGGATCGGTGTAAAGGCGCCGGTATAGGTCGCCGGGTTGGATCGCGGCGTGCGCCCGATCGGCGATTGGTCGATATCGATGACCTTGTCGATATAGCGCGTCCCGTCGATCCGCCTGTATGGCTGGGGCGAGGTGCGGGCCTTCATCAGGTCGCGCGCCAGGGCCGCATACAGCGTTTCGATCACGAAGGTGGACTTGCCCGATCCGGAAACACCGGTCACGCAGGTCAGCGTGCCCAGCGGAACCTCGGCGGAGATGTTCTTCAGGTTGTTTCCGGTCGCGCCGGTCACTTCCAGAATCTGCCGCGGATGGCCGGGCCGGCGCGTCTTGGGCACCGAAATTTCCCGCCGGCCGGTCAGATAGGCGGCGGTGATGCTCTCCTCGCACTTCATGACCTCTTCGGGCAGGCCGGCGGCGACCAGATGGCCGCCATGGATGCCGGCGCGCGGGCCCATATCGACCAGATAGTCGGCGGCGCGGATGGCTTCTTCGTCATGTTCGACGACGATCACCGTATTGCCCAGGTCGCGCAGGCGTTTCAGCGTCGCCAGCAGGCGGTCGTTGTCGCGCTGATGCAGGCCGATCGAGGGCTCGTCCAGAACATAGAGAACCCCGGTCAGCCCGGACCCGATTTGCGAGGCGAGGCGAATACGCTGGCTTTCCCCGCCCGACAAGGTGCCGGAATTGCGGCTGAGCGACAGGTATTGCAGACCGACATTGTTCAGGAAGCCCAGCCGCTCGTTGATTTCCTTCAGGATGCGATAGGCGATTTCCCGCTGCACCGGCGTCAGATGTTCTTCCAATCCGGTGAACCACTCGGCCGCGTGCAGAATGGAAAGCCGGGACGCTTCGCCGATATGCTTGTCCCCGACCTTCACGGCCAGGGCTTCCTTCTTCAGGCGATAACCGCCGCATTCGGCGCAGTCGGAAAAGGATTGGTATTTGGACAGTTCCTCGCGGACCCAGGAACTGTCGGTTTCCTTCAACCGCCGTTCCATGTTCGGAATGACGCCTTCGAAGCCCTTGGTCGTCGAATAGGACCGCATGCCGTCGTCATACCGGAATTTGATCTTCTCCTCCGTGCCGTGAAGGATGGCGTCCTGCACGTCCTCCGGCAGTTTTTCGAAGGGGTCGGTCATGCTGACGCCGAAATGCTCACAGATCGAGGTCAGCGTCTGGGTGTAATAGGGCGAGGAGGAATTCGACCAGGGCGCGATCGCCCCCTTGGCCAGCGACAGCGACCGGTCGGGTACCGTCATATCCGCGTCGAAGGTCATTTCCGTGCCGATCCCGTCGCAGGCCGGGCAGGCGCCGAAGGGATTGTTGAAGGAAAACAGGCGCGGTTCGATTTCCTCGATGGTGAATCCGGAAACCGGGCAGGCGAATTTGGCGGAAAAGATCGTCTGTTCGCCGTTTTCCGCGTTTTCCGCGAAAAGCAGGCCGTCGGCCAGTTCCAGGGCGGTTTCAATGGAATCCGCCAGGCGGGATTCCAGGCCTTCGCGCACGACGACGCGGTCGACCACCACTTCGATATTGTGTTTCAGCTTCTTGTCGAGGGCGGGGACGTCCTCGATCTCGTACATCTTTCCGTCGACCTTCACGCGCTGGAAGCCGCGCTTCTGCAGGTCGGCGAATTCCTTGCGGTATTCGCCCTTGCGGCCGCGCACCATCGGGGCCAGCAGGTAAAGGCGCGTGCCTTCCGGCATGGCGACGATCCGATCGACCATCTGACTGACTGTCTGGCTTTCGATGGGCAGGCCCGTGGCGGGTGAATAGGGCACGCCGATCCGCGCCCAAAGCAGCCGCATATAGTCGTAAATTTCCGTGACCGTGCCGACCGTGGACCGCGGGTTCTTGGACGTGGTCTTCTGTTCGATGGAAATCGCCGGCGACAGACCTTCGATCAGGTCGACGTCGGGTTTCTGCATCATTTCCAGGAACTGGCGCGCATAGGCGGAGAGAGACTCCACATAACGGCGCTGGCCGTCCGCATAGATCGTGTCGAAGGCAAGGGACGATTTACCGGACCCGCTGAGGCCGGTGATCACCACCAGTTGATCGCGGGGAAGGTCTACGTCTACGTTCTTCAGATTGTGTTCGCGCGCGCCGCGCACACGGATTGTCGGCGTCATTCGGCTCCACCCAAGGGGTTTAGAGGGAAATTAAAAATGGCGTGTGGGAACGCCGGGGGTGCGTACTATATAGTCCTACGCCCGAGCATACGAGGGTGGATTTGTGATTTTTTGGCAGATCCGGACTATCGGACCGCCAAGGCATGTTTGATAACTGGCTTGCGGCGGTTGCTCAGCCCTAATATTCAACACTGGCGATAGCGTTCGGGAAATCCGTTTCGGGGGCGGGAATGCTGTCCGTACATGGTGACTCTTTTTATCTGATCAGGGCCTCTTTCGACGATGGCTAAGGTGAACCGCGTGCTGCGAGAAGACCATTGGGTGTTCCCAACCACGGATGCCTTGACGCTTTTCGAAAGGTCGGTCCTGCCGATCTGGATTTTCGACGTCGATCGTCACGCGATGTGGTGGGCGAACGACGCCGCCTTGAAATTTTGGAACGCGGACTCGCTGGAGGCGTTGCTGGCGCGCGACTATTCCACCGACAGCGCGACCGTTCGAAAACGGTTGCGGGCGGTTGTCGATAGCGCCCAACTGGGCGACAGCGCGGAAGATACCTGGACCCTTTATCCCAAAGGCGTGCCGACCCCGGTCCGCGGCCGGATGACGCCGGTTCATATCGACGCCGAACGCCGCCATGGCGTCATGTTCGAGGTTCACAAGATCGACAATCAGGTCTTGGAGGTGTCGGACCGCCGTCTTGTCGAAGCCACGCGCTACACCACCGTGATGATCAGCTATTTCGGACTGGACGGACGGCTTCTCTCGATGAATCCGGCGGCGATCTATGCCTATGGCAACCAGCAAAGCCGGATCATGAATGGCCGGGCGGAGGATAAGAACCTGTTCCTGACCCGGTTCAAGGATCGTGACCTCGGCCGCGCCTTATTCGAACGGGCGACCGTGGGCGGCGAGCCGTCCGGCGAGTATGAAGTCCAGCTGGCCCCGGGCGGGATCTGGCACCGGATAGATCTGCATTTGGGCCGTGACCCGATCAATGGGGATGCCTGCATCATCGTCGTTGAGGAAGACGTCTCTTCGCTGAAAAAGGCGATGCTGGACCTCGAGAAACTCAACCGCACGCTGGAAGACAGGGTGGCCGAGAGGACCCGCGAACTGCAAATGGCGCAGCGCAAGGCGGAGGACGCGAACAGAGCCAAGTCCGACTTCCTGGCGAGGATGAGCCACGATCTTCGAACCCCGCTGAACGCCATTCTGGGATTCTCCCAGGTGCTTTCCTCCGATGAGACGCAGGAACTAGCCGCCCGGAAGTACCGGTCCTATGGCGGGGATATCAATACCTCGGCCCAGCGTTTACTGGAATTGGTGGACGATCTGCTCGACCTGTCGCGGATCGAGGCCGGTCAATTCCCGGTCAAGCCCGAGCCTTTGGACCTGATCGCCATGCTGGACGAGACCCTGCACATGTTTCGGCCGAGTTTTCCGGCGATAACGATTTCGATGGATCACAAGGGAGTGGCGGACCCGACGGTGATATCCGACCGGCAGGGGGTCTCGTTGATCGTCACCAACCTGATTTCCAATGCGTTCAAGTATACGCCGGGCAAAGGCACGGTGTCGGTCACGGTGGCGGATGACACTGCGTCTGACGCGCTTATCGTTACCGTCGCGGATACGGGAGAGGGCATCGACGCGGATGACCTCGATAACATTTTCGAACCCTATCGCCGCGGCAGTGCGATCACATCGCAAAAAACCAAGGGAACGGGCCTTGGCCTCAGTATCTGCAGCCGCTTGGCCGAATTGCTGAAGATCGATCTGAAGATCGAGTCAGAGCTGGGCAAGGGCACGACCGCGACCCTGATTATCCCGAAAGAACTGGACCCCGACGAGGCGGCGTGACGCCGCCGCCGGGAGGGTCACCCGTAGCGTTCTTCCTTCCAAGGGTCCCCGCGATGGTGATAACCGCGGTTTTCCCAATAACCGCCGGGGTCGCCTTCGGTGAACCAGATCTGTTTCACCCATTTGGCGCTTTTCCAGAAATACAGATGCGGCACGACAAGGCGCAGCGGGCCGCCATGCTCCCGGGCGAGGGGCGCGCCTTCCCAATCGGTGGCGAGCAACACGTCCGGCCGTTTCAAATCGCCCAGGGCAAGCGCTGTTCCGAACCCGTCATGCCCTTTGAAGATGGCATGGGTGGCCTGCCGCATGGGCCGGACCCTGTCCAATATCGCCATCATCGGAACGCCGCGCCAGCGATTGTCGAAGCGCGACCAGCCGGTAACGCAATGGATGTCGGTGACCCGCTCTACCGGACCGAGGGTGTTGAAAGCCCGCCAGTCCAACCGCCCGGGCGCTTCGCATAATCCGCCCCAGGTCAGGGACCAGCTTTTCGGATCGACCAAGGGGCGGCTGCCCAGGTCCAGCACCGGAAAGGACGTCACGCGTTCCTGTCCCGGCGGCAAGCGCTTGCGCCGGGCGGGATCAGCTTGGCCGGTCAGACGTTTCCCGGTCGCCGCGGCCTGTTCCTTCGCCGCGACAAGGCGCGGTTTGACGGGTGTCGGGTCGAATCCGGGGGACCGTTCGACGGGGCCGCGAAAGCGTTCGTAGGGATCCATGGGCAAAGCCTGATTGTCATGAAAACACGGTGGTTTTTCGCGAACGGTAACCCGGTCCCGCGCGGCGGGCCAAGCAAGCCTGCGTGAACGGCCGGGCGGAAGGCGGCGGGCCGTGACAAGGGGCTTTCGCGGCCCGGCGCATGGGGCTATAAGCGATTCAACGATAGGGCGGCGGGGACATTCAAACCGGCCGCAACCACAGGGGGCGCGGGCGGTCGACTATCCGGAAAACCGGAAGGGGTCGTTCGGCAAGTCTAGGAACCGGGGGTAAGTCGTTTCTTGATTACTATTGAGAACGTGTCGAAGTCGTTCGGCGGCGTGCAGGCCGTTTCCGGATGCAGTTTCAAGATTGAAGAAGGTTCGATCACCGGTTTGATCGGCCCGAACGGGGCCGGCAAGACGACCCTGTTCAACATGATCGCCGGGGCCTTGGTGCCGACATCCGGGAAGATCCTGTTTCAGGGCGAGGACATTACCGGGCTGTCATCGGACAAGCTGTTCCACAAGGGCATCGTGCGGACGTTCCAGATTCCGCATGAATTCGACAAGATGACCTCGCTGGAAAATCTGATGGTCGTTCCACCCGGTCAGCGGGGGGAAAATATCTTCAACACCTGGTTTCGCCCCGGCGCGGTCCGGGCGGAAGAGGCCGAGGTTCTGCGCAAGGCCGAGGAAGTCCTGGAATTCCTGCAACTGACCCATATCCGGGATGAATTGGCCGGCAATCTCAGCGGCGGGCAGAAAAAGCTGCTGGAACTCGGCCGGACGATGATGACCGATGCCAAAGTCGTGCTGCTGGATGAACCGGGGGCTGGGGTAAACCGCACGCTTTTGAAGAAGCTGGCCGACTCGATCCGCCAGTTGAATGTGGAGAAGGGGTACACCTTCGCGGTCATCGAACACGACATGGACCTGATTTCCTCGCTCTGCGACCCGGTGGTCTGCATGGCGCAGGGCAGCGTCCTGACCCAAGGAAAATTCGAGGATGTCCGGTCCGACGAACGTGTGCTGGAAGCCTATCTGGGCAGTTCGGCGCATGAGGCGGCGGAGTAGGCTAGCGTGATTTCGGTTCCGGCAGGGCGGCATCGGGGATGCCGGCGCCGGGGAGAGGCCGAAAAGGGGTTTGTGATGAAGGGTGTTGCATGAGCGAGGTTTTGCTGCATCTCCAAGGCGTTACCGGCGGCTATGGGGAAGCGGATATTCTGCATGATGTGTCGATGGAAGTCGCGCCCGGCGAGGTGGTCGTGATTGTCGGCCCGAACGGGGCGGGCAAGTCGACGGCCATGAAATCCGTCTTCGGTCTGTTGAACGTGCGGGGCGGGAAGATCATTTTCGACGGCCAGGATTTGACCGGCCTGCGGCCCGACGAAGTGGTGCAGCGCGGCGTTTCCTATGTGCCGCAGACGGATAACGTCTTTCCCAGCCTATCCGTTCACGAAAACCTGGAAATGGGCGCCTATCTGCGCAACGACGATATCTCCGATGCTTTGGAACGCGTCTACGGCCTGTTTCCGCCGCTGCGTGAAAAGCGCAAACAGGCGGCGGGCACGCTTTCGGGCGGACAACGCCAGATGGTGGCCATGGGCCGCGCGCTGATGCTGGACCCGAAATTGCTGCTGCTGGACGAACCGACCGCGGGGCTCAGCCCGCTCTACATGGATCAGATCTTCTCCATCGTCCGGGAAATCAACGCCCTGGGCGTCGCCATCCTGATGGTCGAACAGAACGCGAAGCAGGCGCTGGGCATCGCGCACCGGGCCTATGTGCTGGTCGACGGGTCGAACCGTCATGACGGCACGGGGCGAGAACTGCTCGACGATCCGGAAGTGGCCGAAATGTTCCTGGGCGGCGGCAAGCCGGCCGCTGACGACGGAGCGGGGGCCGCGGAATAATGTTGGAATTCGTCAATTTCTATTTCATTCCCGGTCTGGTCCTGGGGTGTATCTACGCGCTGGGCGCGATCGGCGTCACCTTGACCTTCGGCATCCTGCGGTTTGCGAACTTCGCCCATGGCGAAGTGATGATGGTCGGCGCCTTTCTGACCTGGACCTTCATGGACTTCATGATCGGCGCCGGCATCGCCCTGCACCCGTTGGTCGCGGCCATTCCGGCGGTGGTCATCGCCATAGGGGTGTCGGTCTTCGTCGACCGGTATTTCTACCGGCCGTTCCGGAAAAGCTCGCCGATTATCGTCGTGATCGCCAGTTTCGGCATGATGCTGGTGCTGCGCAGTCTTGTGCAGGTCATTTGGGGGCCGAACCAGATCACCTTCGTGAAGGGGATTGCGAAACCGAACGGGGCGATCCGCGAGGCGACGTCGGATATGGGCATGATGCTGTTGGTGCCGGACAAGCACCTGCTGATCATGATCGGTACGATCGTCATCATGCTGGCCTTCAACTACATCCTGACCAGCACCCGGATGGGCAAGGCGATGCGGGCGGTTTCCGACAATCCGGACCTGGCGCGCACCTCGGGCATCAACGTCGAATCGGTGATCCGCAACATCTGGGTCATCGGCGGGTTCTGCGCCGTCGCCGCCGGGGTATTCCTGGCCATGGACACGCAGTTCATCGAATCCACCATGGGCTTCCGGATTCTGCTGCCGATCTTCGCGGCGGCGATCCTGGGCGGCATCGGGCGGCCTTTCGGCGCGGTCGCGGGCGGATTGATCATCGGACTGGCAGAGGAACTGGTGGCCTATCCGTGGATCGGGGACGCGCCGCTGATCAGTCCCGGTTACAAGAGCGGCATCGCCTTCATGATCATGGTGGTGATGCTGATCGTCCGGCCCAGCGGTTTGTTCCGCGGCAAAGTGTTTTAGGGGAAGGGTCGAGATATGGATCAAATGCTCGGATATTTCCTCTACGCGATGTCGCTGCTCACGATGGGCGGCATCTACGCCATCCTGGCGCTTGGGCTGAACGCGCAATGGGGCTTCGCGGGTCTGTTTAACGCCGGCATTGCCGGTTTCGCGGCGCTGGGCGCCTATACCTATGCATTGCTGACCACCGCTGACAGCCCGTTCCATTACGGCGGGTTGGGCCTGCCGCTTGTTGTCGGCGAGTTTGCCGCCATGGTGATTTCGGGCATGGTCGCCGCCGTGATCGGGGCGATCTGTATCCGGCTGCGGGCGGATTATCTGGCCATCGCGACCATCGGGATCGCGGAAATCATCAAACTGGTGATCAAGAACGAAACCGACATCACCAATGGGCCTCGCGGCATCAACAAGATCCCGCGGACCTGGGAACACCTGACGGAGGAGCGGTTCTATTCCTCCTGGCCGATGTCGATGTTCAATACGCCGGAAGGCTGGGTCGCATTTTTCGACAGTCTGCCGGCTTGGTGGTGGCAGCCTTTCTTCGCAGCCACTGTTCTGGTGATCATGTTCGTCTTCTACTTCCTGCTGGAACGCGCGCGCCTGTCGCCCTGGGGCCGGATGATGGCCGCCATCCGCGATAACGAGGTTTCCGCGCGCGCCGCGGGCAAGGACGTTACCGGAAGGCGCATCGAGGCATTCATTCTTGGCGCGGTCATCATGGGGATGGGCGGCGCCTTGCTGGCCCAGCATCTTCGCCTGATCGAACCGACCAACACCTTCGATCCGGCCAAGATGACCTTCCTGGTCTGGGTGATGCTGATCGCCGGCGGTTCAGGCAACAACCGGGGCGCGATCCTTGGCGGCTTCCTCGTCTGGGTGCTGTGGTCCGGGTCGGAACTGATGATCAAGGGCAGCATCGACGTCATCGCCAGTGTTTTCTCCGATTGGGACCCGGCTATCCTGCAAACCAGGGCCGGGTTCCTTCGGATGCTTTTAATTGGGTTGCTCTTGCAACTAGTATTGCAGAAGTACCCAGGTGGGATCCTGCCGGAAAAACGACCCGCCGTTTCGGGCAGGAACGCAAAGCGAGCGGGGAATAGGGAATGAGAGTCATGAAACGTATACTGTTTGGAAGCCTTGCCGCCGCGATGTTGGTGGCCGGCAGCGCCCAGGCGCAGGTAAAGGTCGGCAACGCAATGGCCGTAACCGGCCCGATCCCCGATCTGGTGGCGCCGATGGTTGCGGCCGTCGACCTTGCCGCGAAGCATATCAATGAACAGGGCGGTGTCCTGGGCCAGTCCTATGAAGTCGTCCGCGCCGACAGCGCCTGCGACCCGTCGGCGGCCGTCGACGCCGTCACCAAGCTGATCAACGTCGATCAGGTTCTGGGAATTCTCGGCCCGGTCTGCTCCGGCGCCACGATCGCCCAGGCCGAATCGGTCTCGATCCCGGCGGGTGTCGTCACCCTGTCGGTTTCCGCGTCTTCGCCGGCCATCACCTCGATGGAAAGCGGTACGGACCTGGTCTTCCGGGCGGCGGCTTCCGATGCCTATCAGGGCGTCGCGCTTGCCGATCTGACATTGGCCAACGGCATCAAGGAAATCGCCGTTTCCTACGCGAACGACGATTACAACGCTGCGATCGCGCAGGTTTTCGCCAAGGTCTATGCGGAAAAGGGCGGCAAGGTCGTCGCCATGGAAGCGCATGAGCCGAACAAGGCTTCCTACCGGTCGGAAGTGCAGACGCTGTCCAAGGGGACCAACGCGCTGGCGCTGTTCGCCTATTACGGTTCCAGCGGCATCACCATCATGCGGAACGCGCTTGAAACCGGTGCTTTCGATACCTTCATCGGCGCCGACGGCATGTTGGCCCAGGAAGTCATCGACCAGATCGGGGCGGAAAACCTGAGCAACGCCACCTTCACCACGTCGGCTTCCGACGATACGACGGATGCGTACAAGGCCTGGCAGGCCCTGGCCGAGGCGGCGGACGTTCCGCCGGCCGATCCGTTCGTGCCGAATTCCTACGACGCGACCTTCATGATGGCCATGGCGATCGAGAAGGCCGGTTCCGCCGACCGCGGCAAGATCGCCGCGGCGCTGCGCGAAGTCGCCAACGCGCCGGGTGAGGTCATTCTGCCGGGCGAATGGGCCAAGGCGAAGAAGCTGATTGGCGAAGGCAAGGATGTGAACTATGTCGGCGGTGCGGGTCCGCAGGACTTCGACGAGAACGGCGACGTTCAGGGTTCCTTCTCCAAGAACACGGTCGTCGGCGGAAAGTGGGTCGCGACCCTGATCAAGTAAGCTTTTCCGGAAATTCCGGAGGGTTCGGGAAACGCAGGGCTTCGGCCCTGCGTTTTTCTTTGTCTTATCCACAGCTTTTCGAATTCAAGGGGCGACTCCGCCTTTGTTCGGGCCCGCCCGGTCCCTTATAGTCGCGGGGCGACGCCTAGCGCGTCAGACGAATGGAAACGAAGCAACGGGCCTGTCTCGGAAGGCGGGCCTGCGAATAAGGTTGGAGAGGGTCATGGCCGGCAGCGTCAATAAAGTCATCTTGGTCGGAAATCTCGGGCGCGACCCGGACGTGCGCACCATGCAGAACGGCGGCAAGGTCGTGAACCTGTCGCTCGCCACATCGGAAACGTGGAAGGACCGGGACGGCAATCGCCAGGAAAGAACCGAATGGCATCGGGTGGTGATCTTCAACGAGCGTTTGGGCGAAGTGGCCGAGCGTTACCTGAAAAAGGGCTCGAAGATTTACGTCGAAGGCAGCCTGCAAACCCGTAAATGGACCGACCAGTCCGGGCAGGAAAAATATTCGACCGAAGTCGTCCTGCAGCGCTTCCGCGGAGAATTGACCATGCTAGACGGCCGGAATGACGGCGGCGGCAGTGGCGGTGGCGGCTATGGCGGCGGTTACGACGATGGCGGCTATGGCGGCGGATCCGGTGGGGCCGGCGGGCAGGGCGGCGGCCAAGGCGGCGGTTCGGGCCCCGACTATTCCCAGGATCTGGATGACGAAATCCCGTTCTGACGTTTTCAATTTCGGGATCTGTGAGCGAGGGGCGCATGCCCCTCGTTTTCTTTTGCCGGCGCTGGTCTTGCTGCGTCGGTCCGAAGGGGCTTCGGCGTTTGCGGTGAATGAATGCGTGGCGTCCAGTCCGTGTATCTCCGGTTTTTCTATAGATATTCCAAGTTGTAAGAGCCGCCTGAACCGTATCCCGGTAGTCGAATATCGAAATATTATAAACTAGTAAAATAGTATTTACTTAATAGTAGCATGCGTGCTTTCCTCGTCCAAAGGGGTGGCGGTTGTGCAGCATGTTGACGATCCAAACTGCGAGTATGTTGGGGCATCGTGTGCCGGGTCTGCGATCGAGACGGACTGCGAACAGCCAAGAGGCAAACGGATACGACCTCGAAAATCCTGCATAGGGGAACCATGTCCAAAGAAAAATCCAAGTCCTTGACCGGTCATGAACGGCAGATGCGGCCAGACCAGATCATTGTCACCAAGACCGACTTGTCGGGTAAAATCCGATACGGCAATCGGACCTTCTTCGAATTTTCGGATTATTCGCACGACGAGTGTATCGGCAAACAGCACAACGTGATCCGGCATCCGGATATGCCGCGGACTGTGTTCAAGCTGCTGTGGGATACTTTAACGGCCGGCAACGAGATATTCGCTTATGTGAACAATCGCTCCAAAAATGGCGATAATTATTGGGTTCTCGCCCATGTCACGCCGAGCCGGGATACCGCCGGGAACATCATTGGCTATCACAGTAACCGGCGCGCTCCCAATCGTCAGGTGTTGGATAGGGACATAATGCCCTTGTACAAGCGACTGCTTGCGGCAGAGCGATCGGCGGCGTCGCCGAAGGCGGCCCTGGAGGATGGCGCGGCGATAATCGAGTCCTTGCTTCGGGAAAAGTCGATGTCTTTCAACCAATATATGTTTTCCCTGGGAGTTTAAGAAATGATCGGGTTTTCCAAAACATCCAGCCACGACATATCCAATGCCTTGCCGGTTATGCGCGAAATCGCCAGCGGAAACTTCGACCTGCGCCTAATGGACATATCAGGATCCGGGGATACCGCTGAACTGCTTCATCTGATCAACGATCTGATCGATCGATGCGATGCTTATGTGCGCGAGTCCGCCGCGTGCATGGAACATGTCAACGACGGCAAGTATTGGCGCAAGATCATCGAAACCAGCATGCAGGGGGATTTCCTGACGGCGACCGAAAAAGTGAATGCCGCGTTGTCTTCGATGGAGGGCCGGGTCGAACAGTTTTCCGGTGTTATACAGGATTTTCGTGGAAGCATCGCGTCGGTAGTCGACACCGTTGCTTCCGCTTCAACGGAATTGTCTGCTTCCTCCGATTCGATGCAGCAGATTTCCGCGACAACGAACAGCAAGGCGGAGATCGTCTCCACCGCCGCGGAGAAATCTTCGACCAACGTTGAAACCGTTGCCGCTGCGTCCGAGGAATTGTCCTCTTCGATTACGGAAATCAGCGATCAGGTTTCCATCGCTACGCAAGCGGCCGGAAAAGCGGCCAATCTTGCGGTTGAAGCGGCGACCACCGTGGACACGTTGGAGCGCGCTACACAAGACATCGCGACGGCCCTGGAACTTATTACCGATATTGCAAATCAAACCAACCTGTTGGCGTTGAACGCCACGATCGAGGCGGCGCGAGCGGGGGAGGCCGGGAAAGGCTTCGCCGTTGTGGCGAATGAAGTGAAAGCTTTGGCCACACAAACCGCATCAGCGACAAACCAGATATCTGGCTATATCGACGGCATTCAGAATGCCACAGGTGAAACGGTTTCCCGCATCCGGGACATTGCCAACCAGGTGGAACGTGTCACCGAAGGCAATGCCGGCGTATCCGCCGCGGTTGAGGAGCAGGCCGCGGCGACACGCGAAATCGCGCGGAATATCGGTCAGGTGTCTCAGGGGACGGCAGAAATGTCTTCCAGCATCGCGACGGTAAGCGATGCCGCCAAACAGACAGGGGAGGCTGCCACGGAAGTTCACGAAGCGGCCTCGGAACTGTCCCAACAATCCGAAAAACTGCGGACCGTGGTCGACGATTTCCTGCAGCGCGTTGAGGCCATCGTTTAGGTTGTCATTAGGAACCAGAACGAACCTCCACATCTGCCGACGGCCCTTGGGTACGTCATAGGCGGTGACTCGCTGTCACTCATGCTTGCGTTGTTATGTTGTGCATGGACGGGGAATTGTCTTTTCAAATATGGATTGGGTCTAAATTTGTTGAACGAACAACAAATTTTATGTTAAGTGTATCGAAAGCTGAACGATAGAACCCTGTCGTAAAAAAGGAGGCGGCGCTGCAATGACTCCAAACGTATCGAAACATGGAATGTTGTCACCGGAAGAAGTGATCAACCTGGACGCCTATCCTTTACAGGATCCGGGAACAGACGCCTTCGCGCGCATCGCCGCGCGGGCCAAGGCGGAATTGGATGCAAAGCAATATGTGGTCCTGCCGGACTTCATTCGGCCGGAAGCGCGCCGCCGGGCGGTCGCCCAGATCGAAACGGTGCTGCCGTCGGCAAACCACAACGCTTCGACCCGGAACTGTTATCTGCAGCGTCGTAAAGATCCGGCCCTGCCGGACGATCATCCCCGGAACATCCTTTTCCCGGCCAGTACCTGGATGTTGGCCGCGGACCGGTTGCCCGCCGACAACCCGCTGAAGACGATGTATTACTGGCAGAACATGATCGATTTCGTCGGCCGCATTGTCGGGACGGAGCAGCTTTACGCCAATGACGACCCGATGCAGCCGGTCAACGCGGTCTGCTACAAGGATGGGGACCAGTCGGCCTGGCATTTCGATTCCGTCAACGCCTTTACCATGACCTTGATGCTGCAGGCCCCGGATGCCGGCGGCCGGTTCGAGATCATTCCGAATACGCGCCGCGACGACGACGAATGCGTCGACCGCGTGCGTCAGGCGGTTCAGGGCGACAGCGACGAATGCGTGGAGGTCGCGCGGGAAGAGGGAGCCTTGTGCATCTTCCGCGGCTGCAATTCCCTGCACCGGGTGTCGCCCGTGGCGGGTAACCGGATGCGGATCATGGGCGTCTTCGTCTACGAAAAGGAACCCGGCGTGATTGGGGATCCGGAGGTCAACGAAACGGTGTATGGCCGGGCGACCGCCGCGGCGGAATAATCCCGCCGTCCTCGGTGTGACAGTCTAACGGGACAGTCTAACGGGGCAGGAAATCGTCGATGAAACGCTGACAGAGCTCGGTTGCCTGTTTTTGTGACAGGACCTTGTCATGGATCGACAGGCCGAGCCACAATCCGTCCATCAAGGCGATCAGGCCCAGTGCCGCATTGCGGGCGTCGATAGGGACGCCGGCTTCCTCGGCCGCGGCCGCGAAGTAGCTTTCCACGCGTTTGGCATAGTCGGTGTAAAGTTCCCGGTTGGCTTTCTTCACCAGCGGGTTGAAACGCACCTCGTGCCAGAAACTGAGGAAGGCACCTCGGTTCCGTTTGGTGAAGACCTTGTCGGAAAACAGCACCGTCGGAATGGCCCGCAATTGCGCGCTCTTGGATTGCGGCCCGATCTTCGCGGTTTCCTTGGATACCTGATCGGTCAGGCTGTTGAACAGATGTTTGAAGGATTCCGCGACAAGCGCTTCCTTGCTCGCGAAATAGTGGCCTGTCAGGCCGCGGGACGCGCCGGCGGCATCGCAGATGGTTTTCAGCGTGGTGCCCGCCACGCCGAATTCCGCCATGGAGGTAATGGTTCCTTCCATCAAGCCGATGCGCCGGAATTCATTGATTTCCGCGTGGGTGTTCGGCCGCTTTACGGCGGTGCGTTGCGATTTTTCTGCCATCGGCTGCGTGGTGCGCCCAAGCAAGGGCCCATCCGCCTCTCAATTGTTTCTACAGGCGGATGGGCGGATTCTATGCGCCCCGTCAATAGAATGGGGCAGTTTTCGGCGGTTTCCTAGGCATCCTTGAACCACCAACGTTCGAAGAACATGCGGCCGTCGACATCGTAGTTGGCCGACAGGGTGCCATGGCCGACCTTGTCGGAAATACCGAAAACGTCATTGGCGAAGAAGGGAAGCAGCACGCCGCCGTCGTCTCTTACGATACGCTGCATTTCGCCATACATTTCGGTTCTCTTGGCAGAGTCCAGTTCGGATCGGGCTTCCACCAACAGCTTGTTGAACCGTTCATTGTCCCAATAGGTGTCGTTCCAGGACGCGCCCTTGGCATAGGCCTGGGTCAGAATGCTGTCCGGCGTGGGGTAGCCCGGCCAATAGCAAGCTGAGAACGGCTTCTGCATCCAGACATTGGACCAGTAACCGTCCTTCGGCTCCTGCTTCACCGTTACCGTGATACCGGCCTTTTTCGCCTGCTCGCTGATCAGCACCGCGGTGTCGACCGCACCCGCAAAGGCCGCGTCCGACGCGCTGAGGGTGATGTCTAGGGAGGAGAGGCCCGCCTTTTTCAGGTAGTGCTTCGCCATGTCCGGATCATAGGCGCGCTGCTCCAACTCAGCGTTGAAGAAGGGATAGGCGGAACTGATCGGCTGGTCGTTCCCGACGGAACCATGGCCGTGCAGGATGGTGCGCAGCAAATGTTCCCGGTCGACCGCGTGTTTGATCGCCATGCGCACGTTGTTGTCGTCGTACGGCGCGGTATCTGTGCGCATCGGGAAGGTATATTGGGTCTTGCCCGCGACTTCCTCGACCACAATGCCCTTCATGCCGGCCATGCGCCCGGCGGTCTTGAAATCCAACCGGTCGACGCCGTCGACCTCGCCGCTGATCAGCGCGTTTTGGCGGGCCGCGGAATCCGGGATGGTGATCAACTCGGCGCTGGCAAAATGGCCGCGGTCGTCCTGCCAATGGTTCGGGTGTTTCTCATAACTCGCCCGGACGCCTGGTTCGTAGTTTTTCAGGATATAGGCCCCGGCGCCGATACCGCTTTGCCAATCCAGGCTGCCGTCGCTGTTGGCCTGATAGATCGGGAAATTGAAGCTGCTCAGTTTATAGGGGAAATCGGCATCCCCGCCCGACAGGGTGACGATGACATCCATGCCGTCCGCCCGGATCTCCGTGATCGGGTCCACCATGGTTTTCGCGGACGATTCCGATTTTTCGCCGCGGTGATGATTGATCGAGGCGATGACGTCATCGGTGGTCAATGATTTGCCATTGTGGAATTCGACGCCCTTGCGGATCCGGAATATCCATTTCTTCGCGTCGGCTGAGGCTTCCCAGCTTTCGGCCAGTTTCGGGACGAGTTTCCCGCTGCCGTCCATTTCGGTCAGGGTGTTCGTGATCGCGTAATGGGTTGCCGAGAGAAAGCCGGTGAGAACCTTTCCCGGGTCCAGCGTATCGGACGTGCTGCCATGCCCGATGCCGAACCGCATATGGCCGCCCTTCGGGACCGCAGCCTTCGTTTGGTTGGGCATTGTCATACCGGCCGCGCCGGTAACGCCCGCGGCACCCAGAACCGTTGCCTGTTTAAGGAAATCGCGTCGGGCCAGACCGCGGCCCGCCGTCGTCAATTTTTCAATGGTCATTTGTCAGCTCCCTGCCTGTTTGGATACGGGTCTTGAATTGATCGCTGTGAAAATAACAAAAAATTTGTTAGCCGGCCAACAATTTTTATCGCGCCGATTTGGGTCCGTCGCTTGGCGTACCGCTTGTTTCAGTTATCGCTGACGATTGGAGGGGGCGGATAAGCCTGCGGTGGCGGACGGCTGGGTCATCACAGGTGAAGGGGGCAGGTGTGGATCGCCATCAGATCGCCGGACAATAGCGCGGTGTTGCAGCTGGGCGCTTGGTCAACGGCGGGCCATACGCCGAGTTGTTTTTTTGCCAGTCCCGGCAATCAAAAAGCTGTGATATATACCGCCATCGTTCTCCAGGATGGTTTAAACTGGTACTGTATTTGCTTAACAAATCGCGGGGGGCAGATTGATCGTTCATCTGCAGAGGGATCCCGAATGTTAGACGGGTACCGGAAGCTTTTCAGCGAGGATACTGAGGAGACGAAGAGGTTCCTCGCAGCCAGGGACATGGCACTCCTGGCATCGGCGGCCGCCCAAGGCGAAGACCTGCCGTTCCGTGCGGAAATCAACATTTTCGAAACTGACGGTTTCCGGTTGGCTTACGTCCGGACGGAGACCGAACTCTATGTCGATTTTTCTGAGGACCTGCACCGCTATCGCATGCTCGTGCCGCGGGAAGGTGAAATGTATGTGCGTCTGATAGGCGAAACGACCATGTGCACGCGCAATCGGACGACCGTCGTTTCCCCAGGGCAGCCCCATCAGATGTGGACCGAGACCGGCGGGACGGTCCTGTTTCTCTCTTTTTCCGTTTCCGCGGTCCGCAAACGGTTCGCGGCCATGAGCGGCGCGCCCGCGATGGAAGATATCCAGTTCGAGCCGGACCTCGACCTGACGCGCGGCGCGGGGCTCATGGTCTCGCAGGCGGTCAATCTGATCGTCGGCGAAATAGACGCGGGCACCGTTACCCAGTCCGACCCCTGGCGCTTGTCTCACTTTGAGGAAACAGTGCTTTCCTCGCTGCTGCTGTACCACCCGCACAGCCATCACGAACAGTTCCAGCATCAGCGCAATACGCCTGCAAGCAAGGATGTCAGACGCGTCATCGAATATGTCGATAGCCATCTCGACGAGGAGATCCGGCTGGAGGATCTGGTCCGGGTCAGCGGGGTGTCGCAGAGCAGTTTGAACAAGAATTTCCGCGCCTTCACAGGGGCTTCGCCGGTCGCCTATCTGCGGAAGGCGCGGTTGATCGCCGTGCGCCAGGCATTGATGGAAGGTGCGGTGGAGTCGGTGACCGGCTGCGCCATGAAATACGGCTTCACCCATATGGGCCGTTTTTCATCCGCCTATACCAAGGCTTTCGGCGAAACGCCGTCCAAGACGCTGTCGAACGGTCGGCGGTAGACCTATCCGCCGAATTTCACGTACCGGGCTTACCCAGCCGTAATTCCCTCCCAGTGCCGGCACGGCCTCGCTGCGCCATGCGGTACCCTTCCTGCGGCTCCAAGTTTGTAACACCGTTATTTTTCTCGGAAGAAACGGATAGCCGGTACTCGAAATGTCATATCGAGTTTTGCTTATCCATACAAAACTACCGCTAGCCGTCGGGAATGGCGCAGGGGCGAACTGCAACCCAAGTGGTAGGAGAATCAGATGCGTAGAAAGTTACTCGGTCTCTGTAGCGGACTGTTCTTCATTGTCGGGTCCGGTCCCTTGCATGCTGCGACCATCCAACTTTCTCCGATCGGGAACGCACCGACGGTGATCAGCGCGCCGGGGAATGTCTCCCAAAGTTTTACGAACGTGTTCACCACCACCAACGATCTTTACGGCGCGACCGTCAGGGCGGAAGCGGATGACGGCGGCCTGTTACGGGTCTTCGCCGATCATGGCGGCGATGTCGATGCGCTGTTCCCGTCGCAGGCCTCGGCATCGGCTAGTTTTTCCAATACGCTCACCGTTGCCGGTCCCAGCACCGGTCCGGCGCAATTCGGCGTCCAGTTCGGTTTCCATGCGTTCGCCGATACCCTATTGGGGGAAACGGGCGCGGCCGTCGGCGGTTTTTCATCGGCCTTGCTCAATTTCAGCGCGGATGTGGGGACATTCTTCAACATTCCGCGGGTCGGTCGCCCCCCGATCACGGGGTTCACGACGGCGCGCGGTAGTTTGCAATACGCGTCCGAACAATTCTTCACGGCCTCGTCCCCGAGCACGGTGTCGAACGTTCAATCCCTCTCTGGCATCCGGACGACCAGCGTGTTCAGGAACTCGCCGAGCGTGAACGCCGTGCAGAGCGACAATGACATTTCGATTTCGATATCCCGCGTAAGCGACTTCATCGTCGAAGGCATGATCGAAATCCTGTTCACGGCTCAGGCCGGTGATCGAATACGGTTGTCGGCGGATATGGTGGCCCTGGCGAATTCGGCGCCCGGACATATCGCCAGCATAGACGGCATGAATACCGCAACCATGACCGTGTTTACGCCGGAAGGATTCAGTCTGGTGTCGGATATCGGCGTTCCCTTGTTGAATCAATTCACCCAAACCGCGGTCGTTCCGCTGCCGCCCAGCATCGCGCTGTTGCTGGCCGGTTTGGCCGGGATGGGCATGCTCAAGCGGCGCAGGGGAACGCGCGGGGAATCCTTTCGAACGACCTAGGACAGTTTGGGGCAGGGGCACGAAACCCAGTTGTAGGAGACCTATTCATGCGCAGTCAGTTTTTGTCGTTATGTGCGGGACTGTTCCTGGCGACGGCGCCCGCCCAATTGGATGCCGCGTCGATCCGGCTTTCGCCTCTCGGCGACCAGCCGGTCGGGCGGGCCGGCATTCCAAACCCATCCCTGGAAGTCCGGGATGTATCGAGCGGGCCGAACGACCAGTTTCTCAATACGGTAAGTGCCGAGGTGGATACCGCAAGGGGCCGTCTCAGCGTGTTTGCCGATGCCGGCGGCGATATCGATCCGACCAATCTCAGCAATGAAGCGGCCGCCCTGGCCCGCGTTTCATCCATCGGAACCATCACCGGCCCCGCGAGCGGTCCGGTTCAGGGCCGCTTCCTGTATTCCTTCCTGGCGTCGGCCGATACATTGACCGGACAAACACCCGCCCTGGCCGGCGGAAGTGCGTCGGCCCTGCTGAACGTCAATGCGGCGGTCACGAGTTTCTTCTTCGAATTTCAGGGCGGTATTCCCCTCCAAAGGACCGCGCTTGCTCGGGCCGGGCTGCAATACGGCTCGGAACACGCTTTCACCCCCACGCCTTCGGGCGCGGTACAAAACGCGACAACGATCGGGCCGAATATCAGGTCCAGCAGCACGTCGCGGGATGCCGTCGCCGGCAACAACGTCCTGAACGACAACGATGTCAGCATCACCCTGTCCCGTGTCACCGACAGCGTGTTGGAAGGGGTGATCGAAATTCTGTTCACGGCGCAGGCCGGCGACAGGATGGAGTTTTCCGCGGATATGTCCGCGATCGCATCCGGGGCGCCCGGCCATATCGCCACGATGAATGCCTTGACCGGCGGCTTCCTGGCGCTCGACCTGCCGGAAGGCTTTAAGTTTCAACCCGCGGGAGACGCATTTCTGACGGATCCGGTAACGCCGCCTTTTGCGGCCGTTCCTTTGCCGCCAAGCGCCGCACTCCTGTTCGCGGCGATGACCGGTATCGGCATGTTGCGTATGCGGCGAAAGGGATCGCGGACAAGAGCGGCTCAAACAGCCTAACGCGATTTTCCGGAGAGCAGGCATTGCTTACCGCAATGCCTCCTTGAGCCTTTTACGTCATTGGGGCGCTTCTTCGAAGCGCCCCAACGCTCCCGGGCGCATCCCAACAACGAAAACCAGGGATCGAGGATGGATCATCGCCTGATGGAGGGGCGTCTCGGAATTAGGCACCTTTGCAGCCAATTAATAGCCAATGAGTGAAACCGGAAGACCCTTGCCGCATACGCTGGCGCCCCAGCACGCTCGGCATGTGGGACAACCGCGCCACCTGGCACAAGGCGATCAACAACTATCACGGCTATCGCCGCCTGATGCACCGCATCACGGTCGAGGGCGTGGTTCTTGCGAAAGCGACAGAATATGGCGGTAAATTAGATGGCGGCTTCTTTTGCGTGTTTTTCCAATTTTTCAATAGCTTGACGGACCCTTGGGCCGATCTCATCATATTGTTCGCCCATATTCCAAAATACCCTCTCATGAGTGTGCATCTCATCTAGATGCTTGCGAAACTCTTCTTTGTTCATTTCCGCACGCCCCTGACGAGGCCAATAGTGAGAACCGAGCATATGAGCCGAGAAAAAAATGTCTTTGATCACTTGGTCTATTTCGTCAAACGGCTCGCCAGAATCAGTCCCAAATGTGGCCATGAAACGGTACCTTAGTGCCCTAAACAGTGCGATCCGTTCTTCTTTTTTGTTGTATCGCTCAATAACGACATAGGCGCGATCCAACAAAGTTGATTCTTCCGGAGTCTCTCCGTTACTTCGGGTTCGATCTTGGCCTTCTGAAGCGTACGAGAAAGGGCTGCGAAAAGAGCGTATAATATCCTCAATTTCGTAGCCGAGTGCGAGTACGTCTTCCGCCAGTTCTATTCTTCGCTTCCCAACAAACTCTCTGCGCCAAGCTCTAACTCCATAGATAAAAGTCAGTGCGGCAATAAACACCGAAATTGGAGCAAGAACAGTCGGTGCATCCGAGAGAATTTCGATAATGGTTGCGCCGATACTTTGTGTTTCGTTTTCAGCGTTAAGCACGACTGAATGGAAACAATTGTCCGTTATCGCCACGGGCGGTCCTTCCTCTAATTAAAACGGATTTTCTTTTGTTTGCCGGTCTAGTACTGGGGAAATGCAATGACTGCGAGTAAAATGTGATGATAGCTGTGTTTTGAGTTGATGTTTGCAGGTAGGTCTTCCGACTAAGTACATGGTTTCAGACAAGAGATGTAAGGTATTCAGGTAATGGGTCAATGATGATTAAGATTAGCAATAACCTGTTAGACTAGTTTTAGAGAGCCCCAGCTACAGGGGCTGAAAGAAGATGACCAATTTAGCCAATACGGCGTGCAGATTTCTTGAAAGCTTACATCGTTTTGATTTGGCGATGCTCATGAGGCACTGTGAAGTGTCTCTGGAAGAGAAAAAGGTCGATAATGGATTTTTTTTCGACCTTGTTGAGGTAGTGATTATTATGGCGCCGTCGCCCATTGCCGAAGCCCTCTCAAAATTGTCGCCCTATGATCGCAAACGGATTGCTGAAGCGGTAGTAAGTGGGCATCCGGATAAAGAAGCTCCTGATGAACTTTCTGTTAGCACGACCGAGGCTGCTATTGGCGGTTCTGTGGCATTGTTGGCTGAGCTACTGATACATCGTGAAATGATGATTGATGTAGCTACCGGCGGTACGCGCATCCAAGATGTCGATGACTATTATAGAGCGCGGGAAGCAAGAATCCGACGGGCAAACCCGGGGGATATCAAATATGAAAACCCACACCCTGATCTCTGGGATTGGTATCGGCATTGGAACAACGAACTGCCGCAGTATAGAGACCGTCGTTTCTATGTCCGTCAGATGTTTAGTCCTGCGATAGATCTGGTCTCAAGCAGATCTTTGTTGCTGTCGGAACCGCGCGAGGAAACTGGTTGGGAGCGAGTAGATAGAGCCCTGGCCAAAGCACGAGATCAATTGGAAAACGCTTCTGCAGAGGAAGATTGCCAGGCTATTGGACTGTTATGTCGTGAGGTGATTATTTCTCTCGCTCAGGCGGTTTTTGATCCTGAACTACACGAACCAATTGATGGTGTTCGGCCCAGTGCAACCGACGCGAATAGGATGCTCGAAGGGTATGTAGCTCATGTGTTTCCTGGTGCAAGTTACAAAGAGGTACGTGCACATGCGCGTGCGGCGCTGGCACTAGCCCTAAACTTACAACACCGGAGAACCGCAACGCGCCAATTAGCAGCGCTGTGCGTTGAAGCGACCGCATCGACGGCCGCGATATTTTCGATAATCGCTCGTGTTGATGAGAAGTAAGGACAATTTGCCCTTTTACATACGCGCGGCCACCTGCGCCCGTCCGGCCTCCCGTTTGGCGTGATCGGTGTTGGGGTCGCTTCGGTGGTCGATGACCGGGCCGTCATAGGTGAAGGGGCAGGTGTGTATGACTGTCAGTTCGTCGGATAATAGCGCGACGTTGTAGCTGGGCGCTTCATGAGTCATGTGCGTGTGCTCCGCGGGGCCCAGATCCAGCGCCACCTGGTGATTGGTGCCGTAGAGCGTCGAGAAGGGAATGCCCCGCCAGCAGCCGGAAATCGGCCGGTGCACATGACCGAAGAAATAATGCCGGATATCGGCGCGGGTTTCAGTCAGCAGCGCGGTGACCTCCCGCCATTGCACCAGGCGAATCATATCCATCATGCGGATATGGATCTGGAAGGGCGGGTGATGGGCGAACAGATAGACCGGCTGGTCTTCCGCGGCCGCGACGTTCAGTTCCGCCTTCAGCCATGCCTGTCGTTCCGCATCGTACCAGCCCGCATGGGTGCCTTCCTGAACCGTATCCAGCATCAGGAACCGGCCGGCCGCGGTATCGACCCGATATTGCACGAATCCGTTCGGATCCGTGCCGGTTTCGGGAAAAGCCGCAAGGAAGGCCGGGCGTTGGTCGTGATTGCCGATCAGCGGATAGGCGGGGAAGGGCAGGCGAGCCAGTTCGCGTTTCAGGATCGCATAGGCGGCGGCGTCGCCCCAATGGGTCAGATCGCCGGTCAGGACCAGGCAATCCGCGTCGCCGTGAAAGGCGGAAATGTGCGAAATCGCGGCCGTCAGCCGGGCTTCGGGATCGAGACCGTAAAGGGCTTCGCCGGGCGGCATCAGATGGGGATCGGTCAGGTGAATCAGCTTGGTCATGCGGGGATACTCGAAAGGGGGGCGAAAACCTAGTCTACTACCGCCCCGATGGCAGGAAAAACACCGTATTTCGTTGTTACACCGGGGAGCATCATGCTAGATATAGGGTTCTCGGGTGTCAGAATTATGACCGCGCCGGATTTCTTCCGGTTCCGTCCTGTCCCCCGGTCACGGCCCTTCCGGACGAGGCCCTCCCAGGCGCCGACCCGGTTGGATTTTTTCATGGTCTAGACTGCAGGTTCCGCTTTGTCCGATCCAGTTTCTCCGCCGCCGCCCGGTAGCCCGGGTTTCGAGGTCAATCCCATCTCCATCGAAGAGGAGATGAAGACCTCCTATCTCGCTTACGCGATGAGCGTGATCGTCAGCCGCGCGCTTCCCGATGTGCGCGACGGCTTGAAACCGGTGCACCGCCGCATTCTCTATGCGATGAAGGAAAACGGCTACGATTCGTCCAAGCCGTACCGTAAATCGGCGCGTATCGTGGGCGATGTCATGGGTAAGTATCACCCGCATGGCGATTCCGCGATTTACGACGCGATGGTCCGCATGGCGCAGGATTTCTCCATGCGCCTGCCGCTGATCGACGGTCAGGGCAATTTCGGGTCCATGGACGGCGATCCGGCGGCCGCGATGCGGTATACCGAAGCGCGGCTTTCCAAGGCGGCCGAAACGCTGCTGGACGATATCGACAAGGAAACCGTCGATTTCCAGAACAACTATGACGATTCCTCCAGCGAGCCGGTGGTTCTGCCGGCGCGCTATCCGAATCTGCTGGTCAATGGCGGCGGCGGCATCGCCGTGGGCATGGCGACCAACATCCCGCCGCACAACCTGAACGAAGTCGTCGATGCCTGCGTCGCCTATATCGACGATCCGGGCGTCAGCATCGAACAGTTGATGGAAATCGTGCCGGGGCCCGATTTCCCGACCGGCGGCATCATTCTGGGCCGGTCCGGCATCCGGTCCGCGCACCAGACGGGCCGCGGCTCGGTGATCATGCGGGCCCGGACCCATATGGAGGAAATCCGCGGGCGCGAGGCCATCGTCGCGACCGAAATTCCCTATCAGGTCAACAAGTCCCGCATGCTGGAACGCATCGCCGAAGTGGTGCGCGAAAAGCAGGTCGAAGGGATCGCCGATCTGCGCGACGAATCCGACCGTGACGGCGTGCGCGTGGTGATCGAGCTGAAGCGCGACGCGGTTTACGACGTCGTCCTGGCGCAGCTTTACAGATACACCCCGATGCAGACCAGTTTCGGCGTCAACATGCTGGCCCTGAACGGCGGCCGGCCGGAGATGCTGAACCTGAAGGACATCGTGGCGGCTTTCGTCGACTTCCGCGAGGAAGTGGTGACGCGCCGGACGGCCTTCGAATTGCGCAAGGCGCGGGAACGCGCCCATGTCTTGGCCGGCTTGCTGGTCGCGATCAGCAATCTGGACCCGGTGATTGAATTGATCCGCGCCGCGCCGGACCCCGCCACAGCGCGGCAGGAATTGATGTCCCGCGATTGGGAAGCCGGCGATGTCGCGCCTTTCATCGCGCTGATTGACGATCCGGGTCATGAGGTCATCGACGGCAAATACCGTCTTTCCGAAGCCCAGGCGCGCGCCATTCTGGAACTGCGCCTGCAGCGCCTGACCGGCATGGAACGCGACAAGCTGGCGAACGAGACGGCGGAACTGGCCGACAAGATCCGCGACTTCCTGGAAATCCTGCAATCCCGGCCGCGCCGCCTTCAGGTCATGCGCGACGAATTGATCGAAGTGCGCGACCAGTTCGGCACGCCGCGCCGTACCTCGCTGGAAGAGAACGAGTTCGAGCACGATATCGAGGACCTGATCCAGCGCGAGGACATGGTCGTCACCGTCACGCAGGGCGGTTATATCAAGCGCGTGCCGCTATCGACCTATCGGGCGCAGCGCCGGGGCGGCAAGGGTCGGGCCGGCATGTCGATGAAGGATGACGACGCGGTCGTGAACGTCTTCGTCACCTCGACGCATACGCCGGTTCTGTTCTTCTCTTCCTTCGGCATGGTGTACCAGATGAAGGTCTACCGCCTGCCGTTGGGAAGCCCCACGGCGCGCGGCAAGGCGCTGGTCAATCTGCTGCCGCTGTCCGAAGGGGAATATATCAGCACGATCATGCCGCTGCCCGAGGATGAGGAAAGCTGGGGCGAATTGTTCGCCGTCTTTGCGACGGCGACCGGCAATGTCCGTCGGAACCGGCTCAGCGATTTCACCAATATCAAGGCGAACGGCAAGATCGCCATGAAGCTGGACGAAGGCGACCGCTTGATCGGCGTGCGCACCTGTTCGGAAGACGAGGACGTCTTCCTCTCCACCGCGCAGGGCGTCTGTATCCGTTTCCCGGTGCCGGATGTGCGCGTCTTCTCGGGCCGCACCTCGACCGGGGTGCGCGGCATTCGGCTGGCCGAGGGCGATGACGTCGTCTCCCTCTCGCTGATGAACCACAGCAAGGCGACCTCGGAAGAGCGCGAAGACTACCTTCGTGCCGCCGCCGCCAAGCGCCGCCTTGATACCGCAGATTACGCGGATGACGAGGAGCGCCGCGCGAAGGACGAGGAAACCGCCAAGCTGCTGGAACAGGAACCCTATGCCGCGATGCATGAGGCCGAAGAGTTGATCATCACCGTGTCCGACGCGGGCTATGGCCAGCTTTCCTCCTGCTACGATTACCGCATCACCGGGCGTGGCGGGAAAGGCATCGGCAACATGAATCTGGGCCGCGGGGATGACAGCCGGATCGTCGCCTCCTTCCGCCTTGTGCCGGAAATGGACGAGTTGGTGCTGGTCAGTTCCGCCGGGCAGATCATTCGCGCCCATGCCAACGAAATCACCCCGAAACGCCGCGGCAGTATGGGGGTGCGCATCTTCGATGTCGGCGCCGAACAAAAGGTCGTCTCCGTCGCCCGCCTGCGCGATGCCGAGGGCGGTGACGAGGAAGAGGGCGAGGAAGGCGAAGAAGGTCTTGAGGCCGAAACCGCCGAGGGCGCTTCGGTGGACGTGACCGACGAGGCCGCGGCATCCGCGCCCGACGAGAGCAGCGAAAACTAAGTCAATTCAAAGACGAACGGAAAAAGCCGCTCCCAGGAGCGGCTCAGACCGCTGACAAACCCCTCGTCAATGGCGAGGGGTTTGTGATTCAATGAGGGATGCTACGGAAGCCTACGCCCCATCAAACCGCGCTTGAGATGGTAAGCCTCGAGAGCCTTGTTCC
>Ga0189275_100177_pt1 | contig 74487 bp, 47 predicted proteins | sample N19A6minimetaG_FD_130329 | JGI IMG/M metagenome (GOLD analysis project Ga0189275, IMG submission 130329) | Marine microbial communities from the Costa Rica Dome - N19 A6 mini metaG | ecosystem: Environmental > Aquatic > Marine > Oceanic > Photic zone | place: Costa Rica: the Eastern Pacific...
AAAGAGTTGATATCCTTACTTGATCAACTCAAAGAATTTGCTCCTAAAATTTTATACCTAGAAAAGAAAAAAGGAAAACTAGCCTTAAATGAGATACTTAAAACCTTAACCTGACGGCTATGGGCTTATGGGCAGGCAGCTTCAAATACATTTACCCAACTCTTTGTCTTCAATCCGACTACGGAAAAGCGAGTTACCTTGACTTCCGATCGCACCAACAGTCTCAACCCGCAATGGAGCGCTGATGGGAAGTGGATTTATTTCCTTTCAGACCGGAATTTTGAGACTAAAGTGGGAAGTCCTTGGGGGCAGCGTCAACCGGAACCATTTTGGGAAAAGCAGATGAAGATCTATCATATTCCGCTTCAAAAGGGTTTGATTTCTCCCTTTACTCCAAAAAATGAGCTGAAAGCAGAGGAGAAAAAATCAGAGGGTCCTGTAAGCGTGAAGATCGATGAGGAGGGACTGATGGAACGCGTACAAGAAGTACCCGTTACAGCGGGAAATTACAAAAATCTGATCGTGACAGATAAGGCCTTGTACTACCATCGAGTTGGCCCAGGTCCGGGAGTGTATTACGGAGGTGGTGCTTCCAATGAAGATGAGCCTGCACTGATGATGACTCCAATTTCTGAAAAGTCTGAGCAAAAGGTTTTTGCAGACAAAATCAACAGTTATGCAGTTTCAGCCAACAACAAATATGCTTTGCTTCGGCAAGGAGCCAATCATTTTTTAGTGGAGCTAGGGACATCTCCTGTTTCGGATTTATCCAAAAATAAGTTGGATCTGAATGGGTGGAGGTTCAGTATAGACCCTCGGGAAGACTGGAAGCAGATCTATACTGATGCTTGGCGCATGGAGCGCGATTATTTTTACGACGCAGGTATGCATGGGGTAGACTGGGATAAAATGTACGAGAAATACCTTCCTCTAGTAGATAGGGTGACTACCCGAAATGAGCTTTCAGATGTGATAGGAGAGCTGATAGGAGAGCTTTCCGTTTTGCATACTTCCGTTCGTGGAGGTGATACCCGGGATGGAGATGACAATATTCAGTTTGGAATGCTGGGAGGGCTTTTTACTAAGACTAATCAAGGTTACAGGATCGACTACATCTTCCAAAGCGATCCTGACTATCCTGATGAGAAATCACCTTTAAGCCATCCTGCTTTCGGCATTCAAACAGGCGATGTGATCACACATATCGATGGGACTTCAGTTTTGGAAGTAGCGGATATGCAGGTTTTGCTTCGAGATAAGGCCAGAAAGCAAGTTCGCCTAGCAGTAGCCGGAAAGGGAGACTTTATAGTCGAGCCTATGAGTTCGGGGCAAGAAAGCAACCTGCGATACAACGATTGGGAGTACACCCGAAGATTGGAAACCGAAGCCAAATCCAATGGAGATATTGGCTATGTGCATTTAAGAGCCATGACTTCAGGCGATATCGGACAGTGGTATCGGGATTTTTATCCTCAGTTTAAGAAGAAAGGCTTGGTCATCGATGTACGCCACAACCGCGGTGGGAACATTGATTCCTTTATTCTGGAAAAATTGATGCGAGAAGCTTTCTTCTACTGGAAAAGCCGCACGGGAGAACCTTACTGGAATATGAATTATGCATTCCGAGGGCATTTGGTTTTGCTAGTGGATGAATTTACTGCCTCTGATGGAGAGGCTTTTGCCGAAGGCTTCAGAAGACTGGGCTTAGGCAAAGCGATCGGCGCGAGAACCTGGGGAGGAGAAGTTTGGCTTTCAGGTGTGAATACGCTTTCAGATAATGGCATTGCCCGGGCTCCGATGAATGGGGTGTATGGGGAAACTGAAAATGGGACAGAATGGCTGATTGAGGGAGTTGGTTTTATTCCTGATATCGAAGTCATCAATCTGCCTAAGGCAACCTTCGATGGAAAAGACGCCCAATTGGATGCAGCGATTGAGCATTTGCAAGAGTTGATTCAAAAAGACCCACGGCCGGTTCCAACGCCACCGGCTTATCCGGATTTGAGTTTTAAGAATGGGAAGAATTGACCTACAAAGAGGGCTTGCAATTATGCAGGCCCTCTTTGATTTTAACCTTTTGCCATAATCCCTCCATCAATTGTATAAACGCTTCCGGTAATCCAAGAAGCCTCTTTTGAGGCTAGAAAAAGAACCAAATTAGCAATGTCTTTAGGCTTTCCCAGTCTTTGGATCAGGGTATTATTGCCGGCATTTTCTACAGCTTTTGCAGGATCTGGAAAGGCCTTCGCTGAATCATGAATCAGTGGGGTATCCACCGGCCCGGGACAGATGCAATTGACACGAACTTTTGGGGCATAATCTACTGCGGCTTGTTTGGCAAGTGCTATCAAACCAGCTTTGGATGCGCAATAAGCCGGGTGATTAGGAAAGGATTTAAAGCCGGCAATTGAAGAATTGATGGTAATTGAAGCTTGACTGCTTTTTTGTAATACAGGAAGTGCTGCTTTTAGGAGGTAAAAAATTGAGGTCAGATTCACGTCTAGGGTTCTATGCCATTCCATTGGTGATAAATCAGTGATAGAGCCTAAGCCCAATCTTCCTGCATTGGCAGAAATGCCATCAAGCTGTCCATATTTTGTGACCGCTAAGTCTACTAGTTTTTGATTATAGGCGGGATCACTGACGTCTCCAGAAAGGAAAATGGCATGATCTCCCAATTCATCGACAAGTTCATTTCCGGCAATTTCATTTCTTCCGCTTAAGATGAGGTTGGCTCCCTCATTTGCAAAAGCCTTCGCTACGGCTCTTCCCATGCCACTGGTGGCTCCTGTGATGAGATAGGTTTTACTCTCAAATTTTAAAGATTGAGTCTTCATTTTTAAATAAAAGGAGAAAATTGATTTATTCCTATGTCTCCAATTACTGATAAAATTTTCCGAAAGGCGGCTCAGTGCTGAAACTCCAACCAAGAGGAAAATTCAGCGTGGTTAAATGCTGCTGAGATTTTAATAGATAAAGAATCATGCCTGCCGAAAGGATGGTGATTGTGTTTCCAAAAGTGATTTCAAAACCATTATGAGTAGATTTTATTTTCCTTCAGGGTTAGGATATTTTTTTTTAATCTTCCAATCGCAGAAATCTCGCCGCATTCCCATAAAATATCCCTTCTTTATCCTCAATTGTCAGGAAATCCAAACTGTTCAAAAAATCGATAGACTTCCCGATTGCGTAAGGCCATATCATTTGATCAGAACCAAACATCACTCGATCCAGGTAGCCTGCATGCTTGATGTTTTTGAGAAAATCCGTGACATATCGTTGAGTGTTGGGCTCCACCCAAAGTAAAACAGCAATATCCGTATAAAGCTGGGGATAGTAGGCCATCAATCGAATGGCATGTTCCGGCCAATCCTCTCCTCCGGCGTGCATCAGATACACCCGTAGTTTGGGATACTTGACCAAAACATCTTCTATCAAATAAGGATCACCTAGTTTCAGTCTTGCTCTTGGGGACCAGGAATAGGTGCCTCCTGGGTCTCCACCTCCGGTATGCACAGCCACTGGAATGTCATATTTTTCACAAATCTCGAGATAAGGTTGCCAAATGGGATCGCTGAGCGTGGTACCGCCGTAGTAGGGACCCAATTCTCCAAAGATTTCGATTTCACCTGCTTTGATCATTTGCTCAAACCGCTCAATATCTATTTCGTAATCATCTGGGGAAATAGATAAAATACCCTTGATTACACGGTTATCTTTATCTTTTTCCTTCCAGATTCGAACACTTTCGGGATTACCACTGACAGCAGCCTTAACGATATTAAACCGCTCAAATGCCGCAAAAGTCTCTATGCGATGTTGCTCAGCATTTGCTGAACTCTTTACTCCATAGTGATCTGTAGCGGAAGGTTCCCGCACACCAAAATCACTCTCCGTGTAGGAGTGAATGTGCATATCAATAATTCTGGTCTGGCCGAAAGAAACCACTATGGGAAAAAGTGCCCAGCCAACTATTGCTAAAATTTTTTTCATGTTGAGGTTATCATTTGATTCTACCGTACTTCTTTAACAGCTCGACGACTTCGTCTTCTGGTAGTTCGTATACCGTCGTATTATTTTTCCCCACCATGGTTTCTGCAGCTACCAAGGCATTCAGAATTGATTCTTCGGTCGCTTGGGCGGTTGCCAGAAAAAGGGCTGACATTTGATCATTGGGAATCATGTCTACCTGTTGATTATTTTCTCGATCGGCAGCCCCAGAATTGGCAGTAGAAAAGGCAATGAAAATATCACCGGAGCCATTCCCTCCATATCCACCTACTCGACTGATTCCTATAGGTACTCGCCTTGCTAATCTTTTTAATTGATGGGGAAGCAGCGGAGCATCAGTAGCCACGATCACAATGATGGATCCTCTTTCTTCTTGGCGATTCAATGGATCTAAAAGAATCTGTCGATCGGAAATTTCTTTGCCTACAGGTACTCCGGCAATAGTCAGTGATTCACGAGTGCCATAATTGGCCTGCACAAGCACGCCTAAAGTGTAGGTGGTATTATTGATCATAATTTCACGCGAGGAGGTGCCTATTCCTCCCTTGAATTGATGACAGATCATCCCGGTGCCACCGCCAACGTTACCTTCTGCTACAGGTCCGGATTTTGCATTTTCCAAAGCAGCAAAAACATGTTCTTTTTTAACATGAAAACCATTGATATCATTTAAATCCCCATCGTATGTTTCGGCTACTACAGGCAATGCCCAAAATACGTCTGGTTCACCTGGTAATGGATCAAAATGATTGTTTTTAAACTCCCATTCTATCACCGCATCTCTGACTATACCTACACTGTGGGTATTGGTAATGGCAATGGGTCCTTCCAAAAAACCGGATTCTTCCACCCAAGTAGTTCCTGTCATTTCCCCATTTCCGTTTAGGCTATACCAGCCTGCGAAAACGGGATCGTATTGCTTGCCTCTGGGGAAAATAGTGGTCACTCCTGTTCGGACAGGACCTTCCCCTACTATCAATTCTCCCTCTCCGGATATCAGTGTGGTATGACCGACTTCTAAGCCTTTGACATCAGTGATGGCATTGAGTTTTCCTGTTTTTCCATCCAAGGGGATTCCTAAATCTCTTGCCCGATGGTTTTGACTGTAGACAATGGTAAGTACAAATTGAAAAATAAGTATTAGGATTAATTTTCTCATTATTAAATTTTTATAGGTATACCTGATACAATATAAGCTGATTATTTTCTTAGTATTTAAGGTTTCTTTTCTTTCAAGAGTAAGCAGTGAAACTGTAACCAAAAAATTTTCAAAGCATTCTATAGTATTAGCGAAACCTACTGAATGATTTGAAGCTACAAATTCCACCATCTTCTTGTTGGATTCTATAAATTCAGTTTTTCAACTCTTGCTGTTTGAATGAGTCTATTTTTTATAGATCAACTCCCCTGAATTGAAGTTTGCATTTTCAATTCCATTAGAGTAGTAATATAAAGCTCCAATATCTCCTTGTTTCTTTCTTGAGAGCTGGTCACAGTATAATTGTGAAAAGGGAATAGTTTTTACTTGTCGAAATCCTTCAATCCATTCTTCAATATTTTTGAATATTGTGTCATTTAAATGTGGCGGGATATTGGGTTTTCGCATCCAAAGCCTTGGACTTTCTCCGGCCGAAAGGTCAAACTCTTGCCAAGGTTCAAATTCCAGCCCTTCTTCGTCTTCTGGTCCAATAGCCTCAAACCCTATGATAAGTATAAGTACAAGAGAAAGAATATATAGCATGACTTTCTTAATCATGATTACCTGATATATAGGATAGGGAATTTATTTTTTATTCCACTGAAGTACGATCTCGCAGATAAAGAGCGGAACTACCCAAGAAAGCCAAATGGCCGTGGGGCCGGTCTCTATAAATGAGCCAAGCTCATTATAAAATGGTTGGCTTGTGAGCCAGCGAAAGAGGACAAAGGCAAAGGTCACCACATAGCTTCTGATCATCCATTCTTTATGGAGGCTGATTCTGCGCAAAAGAATAAACCGAAAAGCCATTCCTGTGGTACCAAACCAAGCTATAGCCAAGCCTATTAGAGCTAGACTCCAAGTCCAATGAATAGCGATACCAGTGGTCAGAGATAGCGCAATTGAGCTAATTACTCCAACCAGAATTCCGGAGATATAGGCCATTCCCATCATCCGATGAGCTTTGAGATACCTATTTCTAAAAGCGGTCCAAAACTGGAAAGGACCAAGGCTTAAGGCAATTAAACCTCCAGAAATATGTCCGATTAATGGCCATTTCATCACCCAAAATCTCCCGAACACACCTTCTTCCAATCCGAAATATGGGAGCGCATCATTTAGGATAAATTTTCCTGCTAATAGAACCATAAAAGCAACACCCAACCAGGTAAACCAAGTTTTAAAGGAGAATGCTTCAAGAGTGCTGTTTTTTGCCATGATGTGTAAAATGCTTAAGTCTTAATGCTTACTTAGAAAAAATGGACAGTCGATATGAAGTCAAGAAATCATGGCGGTTTCGGTGTCTTGGAAATGCTATACCAGGTTTAAAGACACCGTTTTATTTCCATCAGATCAAGCTGTATCAGTTCCTGCTTGCATCATTTCCATGATCTTCATTCCTTATTTTTTTGAAATCTTTCTTAGAAAATTTTCAGGGTTTCACCAGTTTTATGAAAGCCAAGTAAAGGAGATCTAGGATCTCCTTATTTTGACTGATTGACCTTTCATCAATACTTCGGCATTCAGTTGAATTGGTCAAAAGCAGAAGTCTTTACTTTTAATTATTTCCAAGATGACTAATTTCTTCGTCCATTTTGTAGATATAGCTCCAAGTGCTTTCTAAAGACGAACGGAATTTTGCTTGTAACTCATCTCTTGTTTTCTTCCCGGACGCATCTTCTACAGATTTCCAAACGCTATCCTGCATTACATCCATTTCAGCATAATTTTTATATCCTGTTACCACATGGTAGTTTGGACTGCTAGGATCGCCGGTTTGCCAATTATACCAATACCCACGAATAGGCAACCCAGAGCTTTTGCGTATCGCTTCAACTTCTTTAACCACTTCCATCATTTTATAGCCATTGGTCTGGTTAAGCTTGAAAAAGCTTACCCTGATAAGGTTGGCTCCAAAGGCATTAGAATTACTTATTTCCGGCATAAAGCGTGTAATATGATTGGTTGCAGTTTCCACGTGAGGATTAATCAGGCTGAGGGCAAGTAATCGGCAATCCTTTCCTTTTTCATCAGTTTTATCCATTTCAGCCCAATTTGGCATGTTGGTGGCCAAAATGTAAACAGTGCCTTCTCCTTGCTGTCTTTCCCACATTCGCCAAGTCCATTCTCCTCCGTCTTTTAAATAGCATTCTTTCCATGCTTTGATACCTTCTCGAAATTGCATGGTATGACCAGGCTTAATAGTAAACTCAGTGACAGAAGTTAGTGGTCCCAAAGGAGCATCTTGAGCATTTACAAATGGGCTGATCGCAATTAGCAGTACCAACCCTAACAATTTTCTCAGTGTTGCTTTCATCTTTATTTTTTTAGGTTAAAAGATTATTTGATTCAATCTCTCATTGAATTTGCAATTCAAAAAGTAAAGGAGGACGGAGCTAGTTGTTTTCTGTCCGAACTAGTGCAGTTTTTTATCAGAGGCATTTAAAATGCAAAAAAATGACTTTTAAATACTAAAAATTGTTTATTTTCCAATATGAAAAGAATCTTAGTCTTCTTTTTACTTTTTTGCCAACTTTCGGGTTTTGCCCAAATTTCCAATAATGAGGGATTGATTGAATATCAAGCTGTTTTTGAAAACACAGATGACTTTGGTCCAGAATATCTTGAATTGATTGAAAAATCACTCCCAAAAGTTGAGGGGTCTGATGTAAGGCTTCAAATGTTGTGGGATTTAGGCTATTATACGCACACGAGAAACCTTCGAAGATCACTCTTCTTTATCAAACAAGGATTAGAAGAAGCCCAAAAAGATGGAAGCAAAATCTGGGAGGGGCGAATGCAAGTAGCTCAGGGAGCTGTATTGCTAAGAATGGAGCAACTTGATCAAGCAGAGCAAGTTTTGAAAAGTGCGCTGGAAAAGTTACCTGAATCAGAGACTTGGTTACTACTCACTAATTTAGGCTATGTCTATGAGCGTAGAGGAGAATTGGGCAAAGCCTTTGAATTTGCCAGTCAAACGCTTCAATTGGGAGAAAAATACGGCGATACCAAAGCCATTGCTATGGCTTATTCAGATATCAGCAATTTGTTTTGGAAGCAGGGAAAATCAGAAGAAGGGTTGGAGTATGGCCTGAAGTCGCTCGCGCTTTTTGAGCAGAGGGGCATCAAAGACTTGGACTTTGACTTCACATTGCATGTCACTGGCAATAATTTGGTTATGCTTGGCAGGTATCAAGAGGCTCTTCCGTATTTTCAACGCTCCACCCAAATAGGCAAGAAATACGGCTTTTATAATAACCTCAGCGATACCTACATTGCCTTGACAGATTTATACTTAGCGTTGGAGGATTATTCAAATGCCGAAAATTCCGGGAAGGAGGCACTTAAATACGCCGAGCTATTACAGAATGAGTTTATGGTTGTTCGCTCTTTGCTTTCTCTGGGGAAAGTGAAAAAAGAACAAGGCTTTTATGAGGAAGCCACCATATACCTTAACCGAAGTATCCGGACAGCTACTGAGGATTTTGGGGACCGCTACTTTTTAGGGTTGATTTATAGGGAATTGGCTGAATCATACGAAGGCTTACAGGATATTTCCAATTCATACAGGGCTTTTAAAAAGTATCATGAACTCAATCAGGCAGTGTTCAATGCAGAAGCAGATCAGCGAATCGCCCAATTGCAAACAGCAATGGATGTAAATCAAAAAGAAAGTATTATTTCCCTGCAGGAAGAAGCTCTTAAGCGTCAGAAAATTATCCAAGTTTTCACCCTTTTGATCACTGCATTGATGGTGTTCTTCCTCTTTTTTCTTTATCGGGTTTTCGTCAAAAGAAAAAAATATAGCCAGCTTCTGGAAAGACAAAATTTAGAAAAGGAGTTTCTGCTGAAAGAAATCCACCATCGTGTCAAAAATAATCTGGAGACGATTTCCAGTCTCTTGGCTTTGCAAACGGCCCAAATCGATAATTCGGAACTTCAGGATATTATGGTGGAGAGCCAAAACAGAGTTCAGAGTATGGGCATGATCCATCAAAATCTATATCAAGGGGAAAATTTGGCGGCTATTGAGATGAAAAATTATTTCGTAAATCTGGGTTCATACATCATTGACTCCTTTGATGCCACGGATCGAATAAGTATGGAAGTCAACATGGATACTTTGGAGTTGGATGTGGATCGCGCTATTCCAATAGGTTTGATCGTTAATGAACTAATCACCAATTCATTGAAATATGCCTTTCCGGATAGACGTAAAGGGGAAATTATGGTTAGCCTTAAAGAGGATAAAGAGCATCTTTATCTAAGGGTAGCAGATAATGGAAAAGGTATGAGTAAAAGCAAATCAATAGAGGGAACTGGATTTGGTACCCAGCTAGTGGAGCTCCTTACTAAGCAGTTGGATGGAAAGATGACCTTGAGCACCCAACAAGGAACAGAAGTTTTTTTCGAATTTAAAACAAAGAAGGCGGCATGAGTGAGAAGACGAGAATTTTGATTGTGGAGGATGATATGATTATCGCTGCAAATATTTCTTTGCAGCTATCCAAGTTAGGATATGAAGTGACAGGAATAGAGTCCAGAGGAGAAGAGGCAGTTAATCATGCTTTAGAGAACCGACCCGATATCATTCTCATGGATATTCAACTGAAAGGGGGGATAAATGGGGTGGAAGCAGCTAAGAAAATCCAGGAAAAGGCTTCCATTCCTTTAATCTATCTTACGGCCAATTCAGACGAGGCTTCGTTCCAAATGGCAAAAGAAACCAAGCCAGATGCATTTATATCTAAACCATTCAATAAGCTTAATTTACAAAGAACCATTGAGTTAGTTGAAGAGAAGATCCAAGGAAAGGGGGGGCAAATACCTGAAAGCAATTCTTTTATTGAAAGCTTAGACGATCGAATTTTTATCCGAAATAATGGGAAATTAATCAAAATAATGTTGGATGAGATCCTTTATATCGAGGCCGAAAGAAATTATTGTAATATCATTACCAATTCTCAAAATTATTTGATTGTCAGTCCATTAAATACATTTTGCCAGAAAATGGAAAACAAGGATTTTTTGAGAGTTCACCGCTCTTATGTAGTGAATATCAGAAAGCTTGATGCTGTAGCCGATTCACACTTGGAGATCAAGCGCAAGGTAATTCCTGTTAGCAAAATGTATAAGGAGGATTTAATGCGAAGTATTCGTAAAATCTAAGCTTATCCAATTTTTCCATCTCCATTCAAATCTTTGCCAGTATGCTCCTCAAGGATTTGAAGTGTTTTTTTTAAGATCTGTTGGGTTTTGTGCAATTCATTTTCTAGGTAGGCCACGCGTGCTTCCAGCGTAGAGGCTCTGGCTTTTTGATCAGAAATTTGGCTTTGTTGGATTAGGTTCCAGAAGAGTCCCATAGTTGAAATTGTTTAAAAATTAGTTTGTAAGGTCCTAAAATAAAAAAATCCCCATAGAGATGGGGATTTTAGGAGGGATAAGACAAGTCTTAATTCATCATGGTAGAGTCAGCTGCTGCTGCCATGGATTTTTCGTATTCCATCATCGCCATCATAATTGGAGCATTGTCCCAATAACCAAAGTCCTTGACAATTTTTCCATCTACAAATTGAAATGTCTCGTGAAATGGAACTTCGAAAGATTTTCCAGATGCAGTATGGGTTCCTTTCCAGACTCCCCAGCAATTCACCCATTTTTCGCCTTTATCAGTGGTGACCATTTCAATAGCACTATCTTCTATAGTTATGGATACATTGGAGAAATCATCTGCCTGAGCTTTTTGCTCCTCAATCATTTTATCTACTGAAGTTGGATTATCTTCAGTAGCATTATAAAATATCTGTGCATCTGCAGCATAATATTCCCTTTGACCTTCAAAATCTCCCGAGGCAGAAGTTGCCAATAATGCCCTTGCGGCATCGATTTCAGGAGATTGTTGAGTGTACCTTTGTTCCTGCTGGCAAGCAGATAAAGTCAAGCCAAACAGCATAATTAAAATTAACCTTTTCATAGTTGATGGGATTTAGGTGTTTTATTTGAAATAATAGCTAAAATACCAAAAAAACAATTGAAAATCAGTTAATTATGTCATTAAATTACACTTATTAATCAAAAAGCTTCCTCTTTGTTGAGAAAGTAATAATTGTACTTTTTTAATTTTACACAATTTTAGTAGGTAAGGAAATTTTGAACTCAGAACCTATTCCTATTTCACTTTTAATATCCAATTGTCCTCCGTGGGCCTTGATGATATCATGGGTAATACTTAATCCCAAGCCTGTTCCCTCTGTTCCTTTTTTGGTGGTAAAGAAAGGTTGAAGGATCTTGTCCTTGATCTCATCGGGGATGCCGGGGCCATTGTCTTCAACTTCGATGATGACTTGATTTCCCTCTGCCTTTGTTCGTACCAAGAGTTTGGGCTGATATAATTCAGAATTCATTTTGCTCCGCATGGCATCAAAGGCATTGTTGCATAAGTTGACGATGACTCTGGAAAAATCTTCTGAAACTAGATTGACCTTTCGGACTTCGGCATCGAGATTCATCTCTATGTCTACATTGATCGGATTTTTCCCTGCGCGCATTCCATGGAAACTCAAATTGACATATTCCTTGATTAGAGCATTGAGATCGGTGGGTTCCATTTTACCTTCTCCACCTCGGGAATGCTGCAGCATGGAGGAGACGATTCTATTGGCGCGAGTACCGTGTTCATAGATTTTTATCAAATTTGATTTGATATCCGAAAGAATTTCGACTGTCTCTACAGCATGCTCATTTTCCTGAATTTGATGAATTTCCTCCAAAGCTTCCTCGATCAACTCCATTGAAACTTCTGAAAAATTATTGACAAAATTCAGTGGGTTTTTGATCTCATGGGCGATGCCGGCGGTGAGTTGTCCTAGAGAAGCGAGTTTTTCTTGCTGAACGAGTTGCTCTTGGGCTGCCTTGAGATTTTCATAGGCTTTTTCGATCTCCTTGGCTTGGGCCAGCTCTCTGTCTATTGCCTTATCCCGTTCTTTTTTGGCAGCTCTTCTTCTTTGCCCCCGGATAAAAAACATAGCCAATAAAATGATTACTACCGCGTAAATAGAATAGGCCCACCAAGTCAGGTACCAGGGGGGGAGTACTGTAATCTTAAGAGTTTCAGGTTCCAGGTTCCAAACTCCATCTAGATTCATGGACCTTACCTCAAGCACATATTTGCCGACAGGCAGATTTGTATAAGTCAAGCTGCCATTGGTGCCTGCATCCTGCCAGTCTTCATTGAACCCGACTAACCTGTATTGGGATTGATTTTGCCCATTTCCACCAAAATGAATAGCAGCAAATTGGACTACCAAAGTAGTAATACCCGGAGGGACTACTAAGGAGGAAAGCATGTAGCTTGGCTGCCTTTCTGCTGAGTCCAAAAAGCGCTGGTAGCTTTCGCCGTCCAGTAGAATTTCTTTGAAAAGAATCTCAGGGGGATAAGAGTTGGTTTTGATTTGGTCAGGATGAAAAACATTTGCTCCGCTGTTTCCAGAAAAGAAAATTTTTCCGGATTCACCCCGGTAGTTCAAGCCTCCGAACAGCAAGGATTGGAGTCCCATTTCAAAACCGAAGCGCCGGAAGTTCCCAGAATCAGGGGAATATTGAATTATTCCATCGGATGTGGCAAAGTATAATTCTCCGCGATCATTGTAGCTGATTGCATTGATTTCCAAATCAGGGAATGCTGTTTCTTCCAGATTTACCCAATGCAAGAATTTTTCATAGGTTAAATCAGTGTAACCGAAGCCCTCCCTCATGGCCACCCAAACTCTATTTTGTTTATCAATTATGGGTTGGGCTGTAAAGTAGTTTTGCCCCCTTTTGCCTTTAAGATTTAATTTCTTGATTTCTTTTGTTTGAGTATTTAAAGTGAAAAGCCATTGGCCTGACTCTCCCGAAATAGTAGCTTCTTCCAAAACCCCAAGTAAATGTCCATTAGGGTCAACCAAGTAAGCATCAAGATCCAAAAATTTGCCCTCAGGGTCGATTTTTGAAAACTTTTCGGATTCAGGATCAAAAAAGTCTATTCCCTCACTATGGGTTATCCAAAGTTTCCCTTGAGGATCTTCTGAAATATTGAAAATCCAATCTTGAGAAAGAGAGTTGGGGTCTAACGGATCATGTTTATAGCGAATAATTTGATTGAAATTAGGCGATATTCGGTTTAGTCCTCCATAGCCAGGGCCTGGTTGACCGGTACCCACCCAGAGGGTTCCGTCAGAAGAAACAAATATTTTCCAAGGGAAGTAATGAGACAATGCTTTTCCGATGGTTTTCCCTCCTGATGGGGGCGGTTCCTGAGCACCGATGCGTTCTAGTATTGTTTTTCCGTCTTCCGAAAAATGAATGAGCCCCTTTTCCAATGAAGTTCGGGTACCTACCCAAAAGGTTCCATCCTCCATTTCTGCGGCTGATAAAATATCTGCGATTACAATGCCATTTTCATCCCGTAGAAGACCGAAGTCCGATTGGTATAAGTTGAGTAAACTTAAGCCATAAGAGAACCTGGAAGCCCACAAAATCCCCTGGCGATCAATGTATAAATTGCAACCATGATTACTCTCCATGGGAAGTAGGCCCCGGGAATTGTTGATTTCAGAGTTGATTGTTTCCATCTCCCCGGTTTCCAGATCAACCCTGCTGATAGCATTGATTTGATTTAGCCAGAGATAATTGCCTTGAAGTTTGTAAGAGTTATAATTTTCAAAACCTTTCTCTTTTAAAATTTCAGGACTACTTACCTGGAAAAACTTCCAATCTTCATTTGGGCTTTCCCTTTTGGCAAAACCGTTGGGATTAAAAATGACAGCACCTTTATCCCCATATGGGAATACTATCGTTGGTGAGGTTTGGTAAAAAGAAAGCTGCTCCTCGTTGTTTTTGTCAATCGGAAAATCTTCATAGCTGTATTTTCCTTCCGGAGATCGGCTTCCTAATTGGATTTTTTCTTCTTGAAAGGATAAAAAATTCATTCTCCCGTCATTTCCTTCATTTAACTCACGAACAGCTCCTTTTTTTTGGCCTTCTTCCAGGATGAAGGTTTGTGAGGCGGGGTCAAATCGCTTGATTCCCGATCCTGTTCCGGCTAGTACATTTTTGTTTTCAAGAATCTTGAGATCAAGATATCTGATACTCTCGTCTACATTTTCAAAAAATATGACACTGTCATAGGAAGGGTGGTAATATCCTAAATGGCCCGTTTGTATTGAAATCCATAAGCCTCCCTCCTGATCGGATTCTATATAGCGTCCGTCTTGAAAAATCTTCTCATATTTTTTTCCATCAAATCGATAAACTCCGTCCCAAGTGCCTATCCAAATAAATCCAAAAGTGTCTTGGTCTATATCCGTTACTGAGGTAGTAGGCAGGCCATCTTCCGAGGTAATATTTCGAAAAACGGGGCTTTTTGTTTGCGCAAAAATTTCAAATGGAGAACAGTAACCCATCAAAAGTGCTAGGACTGTGGATCTGATAAAATTTCTCATTTTTTTTAATTAAAAGCTTGAATACTCATTTCTTCTTTTAGATCTATACCAAGGCCATTTACTCTTTCCATAAAAAAGACAAACCCTCTCCAGTGAACCGACATTCTTGAGAATGTATTGATCAATTCTTCATCTTCGGAAATCGCATCAAAATCATAAGAATAGGTGATTTCCAGTGTTTCAGGGTCGGTGTGCGCCCTCAGATATTTGTTATAAATAGTGAACTGAGTTTCCGTATCTTCTGACAATCGCCCGAAGGTGCTTTCTACTTGGAGCAAGTAGCTGTACAATTCCGCCAATTCATTTCGTAAGGGGATATTGCGGATCAGGTTGAGGTTGCCGCTTTCTTTCATTTCCTCATAGGTGAGCATGGTGGGCAACTGATTGGTTGTCCTGGGAAACCATACTATCGCAAAATCCACTATTTCCTTTTCGTAATCAGATAGAGCTGTTCTTCTTTCCAGCAATTGTTGGGTTTTGGTGATGGATGAAAGGATTTCCCGCATTTTCTGCTTTTGATCTCCACTTATTTCAACTAGGCGATCCAAATCTTCCGCTATTCTGCTTAGGTACTCATCGGAAAGCTTTTTCTCTTTCCACTCTTCATTCCAATTGTTCACCTGCAAAGCCAAGAGTATCCCAATCATGACCAAAAAAATCTCTCCCAAAGCGTACCAGATGTAATTTCGAACCTTGTCTTGTTCGATGAGTTTTTTGCGGATATGTCGAAAGAAGCGCAGCATGTTTAAAGTTCGTTTAATTGATTGATGATCATTGCCCGAAGCAGCTCAGCTTGATCCTTGAATCTGTCCAGTACTTCGCTAGTCCTTGTTTTGGATTGAATAGTGATGGGCAATATTTCCAGAAATTCAGGTTTAGCCATCATTCTCTTGTAAGCTTGCATAGCTTCTTCTGGAGAGTAAGTTTCTGAGCTGCTAAAGCTACCGACTCCTATTTGTTGCTCCGGGAGAAGGATGCCACGGGAAAATTTCAGGTAGTCGATTTGGAATTCCTGCCGGATAAAATTGAATTGATCCCGATTGTTGAGAGTTGAATAGTAAGTGGAGAGGGCAGTTCTAAGCTCCTCATTTTGGATAATGGCCAGTCTTCCGCTGGATTTAATTTCTTCAAAAATGTGATCGGAAATCACGGGATCATAGGTGTATCCGGCATACTCAATACTTTCAATAAAGTAGGTTGGCTCTTCACTCACTAGCCCCGAAGAGTCCACAGCTTCCAAAAGAAATTCAGCCCGTTTCTTCCGACTTTCATTGGCATTAAGGGATCTTGAAAAACTTTCTATGTCTTTTTCCAGATCAGCTGCCAGTCTATGCAAATAGCGATTTTCTAGGTTTCGCTCTTTCCTGTTTTCATTCCAATTATTGACCTGCAATGCTAATAGAATCCCAATCATGACCAAAAAAATCTCTCCAAGGGCATAGAGAACATACTTTCTGATGTTGTCAGAGAATAGAATCTTTTTGCGGATATGTCGGAAGAATCGGAGCATTATTTTAGATTTTCTAATTCTTGAGACACTGCTTCCCTTAACTCATTGGCTGATTCATTCAATCCTTTGGAAAACATAATATGGTGGGACCATTGCACTGAAAATTTTGAGAAATAATTGATCAGCTTTTCATCATTTGCCATTGCTTCAAAATTGAACTTTGGGTTGACCTTGATTCCCCTAGAAGTAAGGCTGCTGGTATCAGGTATCGAGCGTACAAATTGATCTATATAAAATACAGGATTCTGACTCTGATAACCTATTTGCACAAGCACTTCATCATTGGACAAAATATCTTGATCCAACTGGATTAGCTTTTTTCTAAGATCGAGGTTACCAATAAGACTAAGGTCCCCATTACTCCGCATTTCATCCAAGGTAGTTAGGGAAGGGTGTCGGTAGGGTATCTGGTAATAAAAGTGAAGCGTATTTTCAAAAACCCTAACTTTATCCTCAGGCAGGTTTTTTGATTCCAAAAAATCTATAGTTTCCAAGATTAAATTTCTGATTGAAGTAGAGCGTTTCATTGCCTGGTTAGTTTCACTGATGAAGATATCAAGGTCTTCAAGAATCCTTTCGTGGTAAGTGATCGATTTGATTTTGGCTTTCCGCTGCTCATTCCAGTTATTCACTTGAAGGGCAAGCAAAATACCGATCATGACCAGCAGGATTTCTCCAAGAGCGTATAGCAAATATCTTCGGATCTTACGCTCTTCCATCAACCATTTTCTTATATGTCTAAAGATTCTGAGCATTTTTTCTTTGGATTAATTTTTGTCGATTTCCTGATTAATTAAGTTCAGAATAGGAGCTGTAAAGGATTCCATCGATTGCTCATACAGAAGCTTTAATTCCAGATTTACAGCGGCTACATTCCGCATATGATAATCAGAATCAGGATCCGATAGGTAGCCTGGAATATCTGTTTCATATGACTCCATGATGTCATCAGTCAGCTTTTCGGTTTGGGTACCTAATTCCCAGATTTCATTCATAATCAAAGCTGAAAAGTACCGGTGTATGTGGGCATTGTAGACTGATCTCCTTGTATCTCCCTCGTCGTACAAAAATGATTGCAGGCCGTTCATCCTGTTCAAATAGGATGAGATTTGTTTAATGATCTCCTCATTTTGGATGATCCCCAATTCACCATTGGCCACTAACTCATTGTAAGCAGGGATATATGGAAGATAACTGCCGCCTCGCCCCACCAGAAAAACGTCTCTTACAAATTCAGGAGGATTCTCTATTTCTGAATCAATCTCAAATGCACGAAGCAGACGCTCTGCTTGCTCTGCTTTATATTTTACCAGACTAATGCTGCTTTCCAGGTTCAAACTGTCTTGCACCATCTCCTGCTGCAGGCGTTTGAGCACATCCCGCTCACGATTTTTGGTTTTCCTTTCTTCATTCCAATTATTGACCTGAAGGGCGATCAAAATCCCAATCACCACCAAAAATATCTCTCCCAAAGCATAGATTACGTATCGGGATAATCGGTTTTGGATCAGGAGTTTTTGCCGTAGCCTTCGGAATAGGGAAATCATATCAATTAGGTTTTTGAAGTTTGAGGATAAATATGGAACCTTTTCCCTCCTCACTTTCTACTGTCAACTCACCCCCATTTGCCTTTACAATATCATGGGTAATACTTAATCCCAAACCTGTTCCCTCGGTCCCTTTTTTGGTAGTGAAAAATGGCTGAAGGATTTTATCTTTGATTTCGTCAGGAATCCCTAGTCCATTATCCTGAAAGCTAAGTTCTATTTTGTCTTCCAGACGCTGAGTTTTGATTTGAAGGCGAGGTAGGTATTCCCCATTATTGGTAGTGTTTAGCTTTTCGCGCATCGCATCAAAAGCATTGTTGACGATGTTCAGAACCACCCTAGAAAAGTCCTCCATCACCAAATTAGCCTCCCCGGCATTTTCATCTAATTGAAAATCCAAATTCACATTAATAGGGTATTTGCCCGCTCTCATTCCATGAAAGGCTAGCGTGGTGAATTCTTTGACCAGATCATTAATCCGGACTGAACTTGCTTTTCCTGTACTTCCACGGCTATGTAGTAGCATAGATTTGACTATACTGTCAGCTCTGCTGCCATGCTCATGAACTTTGGTTAAATTATTTTGTACGTCAGTGAGAATGTCGATAATGTCCTGTTTGGTTTCTGATGAATCCAGTTTTTCCAGTTCCTCAAAAACCTCCTCGATCAATTCCTTGCTCAATTCTGAAAAGTTGTTGACAAAATTTAAAGGGTTCTTGATCTCATGGGCAATACCGGCTGTGAGTTGACCAAGTGAGGCCAACTTTTCTTGTTGGACTAGCTGAGCCTGGGCAGATTTAAGCTCTGCCAAAGCTTCTTCTACAGCGACTCTTTTATGCTCAAGTTCTTCAATGGTTTCCTCCAGCAAAATGGCGGTAGTCCGTTTTACTTTTTCGGTTCGGTCTAGCTTGAAGGATAATATCTGAAGTTCTTTATCCACATCTTTCAAAGACTTCAGCATAGCCTCCTTGACTTCAGGAGAAATATTGGGCTCCTGCTGTATGAAGTCTGATACCTCTTGAAGATTTTTATCCATTTCTATTTTTCTTTTAGGGCTATACAACAGGTCGTTAGGTTGTGCATCTCTAGATTGCCACCGGCCATTCTCCCAAGCTCAGCATTGGAAAACATTCCTACCATGGGCACATTCCAAACATTTTTAACACCTTCTATTTCTGCGTTCATCATGGGGCCAAAGGAGAGTATTCTACCCGCACAACTGAACACCACTACTGCATCTGCTTCAGGCGTTTCATCTTGTTTGAGTTGTTGAACTCCTTTCACTACTTTTTCCATCACATCCCAATCAGGGGGAAGAGAAAAGCGGATTTTTGAGCCTTGAGGTACAGTGCCACTAGTGAAAAAGGAGCGGTCGGTCCAATCCACAACCAAAGGAGGCCGCATGACAGGGTCTCCATTTTCCCGCTGGAGTTGAAGGGGAAAGTTGGCAGCGATTTCAATTAAAAGGTCTTTATTATCAGGACTGATATTTTCCAGCCCACCATACTTGGTAGTGATATCCAATGCCGGCTCATTATCGATTGTGAAGACATGGTTCCCTTCGCTTTTTGTAACTATTTTTTCGGTTCCCATTGCTTTCCATCCGCAGGTAGCAATACCGCTTACTTTTACTTTTGATTCATCCAAGGCGATGCATACCATTCCATTATTGCTTTCCCATTCATTGGTAAAAACCCAGGTTTCTTCAAAAGCATAATCGTCACCCGCAGCTCCGCCGAAGGCATTTACCTCCTCACCGATCGTCTTTCTAAATCCAAGTAATATTTCTTCCCCATCCGTTGCTGCATTGCTGGTCGCTATCAGAAAAGCGAGCTGTTCAAATTCTTTTTTTGCCTCTTGAGTGATGCGCTTTGCAGTCTCTTGGTAGTTATTTGACTTAAACTCATCAGCATAAATTCTGAAATGCTCTTTTTTCATATCTAGAAGGAGAATAGCAACAGACTTTGTCTCTATGTCTTCGTCGATAAACTCCCCATTAGTACTGCTACCGAATACAGCAATGCCCGCTTCATCAAGCAATTTGCTGATTCCCTTTCTGTCTTGGGAAACTGACAGAAAAACGATAGCTAGCGTAGGATGGAACCCATCTGCCATGCTTTCGGCAAGCGCGCTTTTTATTTCTGCGGTGGATTTTCCTTTGATTGATTTCGCCTTCATAGTTTTATTGTTTGACAGAAATTTATTTCTCTTTTAAGGCTACCCAGCTTACAGTTGTTCCTTGAAATTCACATTGGCCTTCATCCAGTTTTCCAAATTCACCCAAGGAGAAAAAGCCTACCATTGGTTTGCCCCAGGTGGATGCAAGCCCTTCTATTTCTGTGGAGATCAAAGGACCGAAAGTCCCTAACCTTCCCACACATGAAAAGACCATCAACACATCGGCATCCGGCATCTCTTTTTCTTTACAAATTCTGGTAGTCTCTACCACTTTGTCAATCACATCAAAATCTGGTGGTAGGGAAAAACGGAAATGGTCTCCTTCTTTTGCGCCACCGGCTATCATGACGGATTGGTCAGCAGGATTAAAAAATAGCGCAGGCTTCATAATGGCATTTCCCGAAGCTCTCTGAAATTGTAATGGATAGCCAAGATCAGTCGGAACAAATCCACTTCCTTCTGAATTATCCCTTACTATATCGTTCCCTAAGAATCTTTGAATGACATGCATCGCCGGTTCATTGTCAATGGTTAAAGCCCATGAGTCTTCACATTTCGTGATTTTTTTCGTAGTACCTACCGGCTTCCAACCTGAAACTGCCAGACCGCTAATCTCCACCTTGTCCTGATCAAGAATAAGAGCTAGCAATCCTCCTTTACTTGATGCATTATTGGTAAAAATAACCCCCGAAAAATCAGCCGGATCACCACAAACGCCACCTGCAATCATGGTTTCATGGCCTGCTGCATCTGTCAATCCTCTGATTAGTTCGTCGTTGGAGACTCTGAAATCCAAGGGGGAAATGATAAAGCTCGGATTCTCAAAAGTATTTTTTCCGGTTAGGCCTGCATTATATCCAGCTTGGAAAGGAGAAGACCCTTCGTAATCGTTCAATACTATTTTAAAGTGGTCTGGTTTTATATCCAGAAGCATGACAATAATATGACCCTCCCTAATTCCCTTTTCATTAAAGTTGTGGGGAGCGGTTACCCCGAAGATTTCAATTCCTTGATTCCTAAAAATAGACTGGATCGGTTCGGCATCTTCCATGTTGCTTACAAGGATAATGGCAAGGGTTGGCCTGAAATCTTGTCCATTAGCTTGATTGCCGTCACCTATACTTTCATCCAATGCCTTTTTTATGTCTGAGGGTGTGGTTCCGGTTATTGATTTTGCTTTCATATTTTCAATATTTTATGACTAAATCATTTCTCTTTTAATGCCACCCAACAGCAGGCGGTCGAATGAACATGCTGCTGTCCGTTTTTGGCCCTTCCAAATTCCCCATAGGTAAAAAATCCTGCCATAGGGCTTTTCCATACCTCTGCAAGTCCTTCGTTCTCCATGGTTACCAATGGGCCAAGTGCCGGTTCTCTGCCTGCACAAGAAAATACCAGCAAGGCATCTGAATCTTCACCTACAGTGTTTTTGACCTCCTTTGCTTCATTGATGATTTCCTCAACAATATCAAAATCAGGAGGGACCGAAAACCAAAAAGTCTCTCCCTCCATCATCTCCATGTCCATGACCAGTGCATTTTCTTCGTGATCAATATTCATGGGTGACTTGATTAATATTTCTTGACTGTTTTCCCGCTCTGTGATGAATGGATATTCGAATGAAAGCTCGTTTAAAAGATCGAATTCTTGATCTTCACCCTCTTCGCCTTTGCCCAAGTACTTTAGGTACATTTCCACTGCGGGTTTTCCGTCAATGGAATATAAAAGTTTGCCCTTGCTGTGGGTCACTTTCCTTGAAATCCCCAATTTTTTCCAGCCTGTTATGGCCATACCATTCAAAGAGACTTTATCAGCATTAAAGACCAAAGCGACAAGGCCATGATTGGTTTCCTCATTTTGGGTAAACACAGACGTTCCTGTTAATGTAAAATCATCTCCGGCCATACCACCAAAAAAGATTCTGTCCCTTCCTATAGATTCCGAGAGTTCATGAACAAGGGACATTCCGTCAAACATTTCAGAGTCAGGGGTGACGCCGGTACTACAAACGATCAGGGTCGGATTGGAAAAATTCGAAAGGGCGGAACTTGCGACTTTTTTAGCTGCAGCCTGAATACTTTGCGCTCCCATATCTTCAAACACAATAGCGTATAAATCCCGTGATAAGTCCATCAATAGGATGGCTATTTCACCCTTGCTTTGGTGACCATCAACAAACTCCCCGCAGGACGTTGCCCCAAAAACGTCAATACTCTGTGCTGCGAGGATTTCCCTGACCGCTTTTCGATCTTGCTTAATGGAGATAAAGACAATGGCCAAGGTTGGTATAAAACCATCACCTATAGCTTCTTTTAATGCTATTTGGATTTCCATAGGTGATTTTCCGTAAATAGATCTTGCTCTCATTTTTTTAGTTTGATCATGAAATTTGTCCCTTTGTTGAGAGCTGTTTCTATTTCCAGTTCCCCCCCATGGGCCTTTACAATATCATGCGTAATACTCAGCCCAAGACCAGTTCCCTCAGTTCCTTTTTTGGTAGTGAAAAAGGGCTGGAGGATTTTGTCTTTGATATCATCTGGAATACCGGGGCCATTGTCTTGAATACTGATCAATACCTGATTTTTCTGCCGCTTAGTTTTGATATCCAGGCTAGGAAGATATTCCCTGTTGTTTGAGGAATTCAGTTTATCGCGCATTGCATCAAAGGCGTTATTGGCAATATTCAAGATGACTCTTGAAAAATCCTCCATGACAAGGGTTACTTCTCCGGCATTTTCATCCAAGTCAAAATTCAGATTTACGTTGATAGGATTTTTTCCTGCCCTCATTCCATGAAATGCCAGATTGCTAAATTCTCTAACCAGCTCATTTATCCCGATGGAAGTGGCTTTTCCTGCACCGCCCCGACTGTGTTGCAGCATGGATTTGACTATACCATCCGCCCGACTTCCGTGCTCATGTACTTTGGTGAGATTGCTTTTGACATCCGTTAAGATGTCAATGATATCCTCTTTGATATCTGATGATTCTAACTTTGCTAGTTCATCAAAAACCTCTTCTATCAGCTCTTTGCTCAATTCTGAAAAGTTGTTGACGAAGTTTAATGGATTCTTGATCTCATGGGCAATGCCGGCCGTCAGCTGTCCCAGGCTCGCCAGCTTCTCCTGCTGAATCAGTTGCTCCTGGGCAGCTTTCAGCTCTTTCAAAGCCGATTCTGCCTTGGATTTTGCCAGTTTGATTGCTTCCAAATCCTTTTCTGCCTGAACTGCATTCGCCTCTGCGATTTTTAAATCTGTAAATCGGGTATAGGTCAGATCAAAAACACCAGCAAATTTTTCAAGTAGGTAGAGCGCCTCTTCATGTAATGGCTCGGGACTGGTGACTACCAACATACCTTTGGAAAAGAATCCTACAGTCTGTACCCGTCGATTGTGCTGGTATTTTTTATTGAATGGGATTTTGATCTCCTCCTTCATAAATTGAAGCCATTGATCTAGTTCTTCCCCCTGAAGGTCTATTACCAAGGATTTTTTTCCTTTTTTCCAAGCCTGATAGGCTTTGGAAAGCGTGGTTTCTTCTGTGATTCTACCTGAGTATCTACTGTCCAGTTTATTACCGCCTTGAGCAGTTATCCAGAAGTCAATCGTTTGGTTTTTCTCATTAATAATCCCGATGTTGATTCGCTCATGGGTTACTCCCAAATTTTGTAGCTGTTCAAAAAGTACTGAGGCTGTTTCGGATAATTCTTCAGATCGCTGCATTCCCATGGTTCTGGATCTAACCCGCTCCAAGGCTGCCTCTATTTGAGCCTCCCGCGCTTGGGCTTCCGCTTGTTTTAAATCACTGAATCGGGTGTAGGCCAAAGAGAAAACGCTGGCAGCCCTTTTCAAAAGCTTCCAACTTTCGTCTGAAATTTCGCCAGGTGATGCGGCTCCCATAAATCCCTGACTGAATTTGTAGAGATGGTAGGTTCGCTCCGGAATTTGGTCTCCATAAAACTCCTGAATACTGAAATGATGTGACTTTTCTGCACAATAGGATATCCATTCCGTACGGTGCTGGCCCTGCATCTTTATGGAGGTTTTGGAAGAATCTGAATTGTAAAATGAGAGCATTTCTCTTCCTACCCATGTATCCTCCAAGAGGATAGTCATGTAGTCGGAAATCAATTTTTTATCATCCTGAATCGCATACCAGCATTCTGTAGTTCTTTCATCTGCATGGTGGATGTAGATGGAGCTGGTCTCCAATTCCTCAACTCCCAGGAGCCCCATTTCTTTTCTGAGAAGGGTTGCCACATCCACCAATTCATCCGGTTTCTGCATTGACATCGCTCTTGCTCTGACCCGCTCCATAGACGCTTCTATCTGAGCATTTCTTGCTTGCTCTTCAGCCTTTTGGAGATCGAGAAATCTGGTATAGGCTTGTTCAAAAACCTTTGCAAAACGAGGGAGTATATCAGTAGTTTCCAGATACTTGAGTGAGGAAATTAGGATATAGCCGTTTTTAAAGGATGCTCCGTAATCAATTTCCCAAGGCGGGGCTGCTGGCATGGGAGCATTTCTTGATTCAAGATCTTTTATAGCCACTTGAGCGGAAGGAAGATCAAAAATATCCTTGAAGTGTTGCTCAATAAAATCACCGGGAATTTCTACAGAGAACAACTCTTTTCCCGCCTTCCATTGATCGTATCGATATTGATGAATATAATCCAAATCAATGGGGACAATAAATGGACTGAGCATACCTCCGCCCGGAATACTGTGCCATTGCTCTACATGGCCTTCATGCTTATCGCAAAAGACTATCCCTGCCGCGAATAAATCTTCCCCAAAATTCCTGAGTTGGTCAAACATCTCAGTAGTCACCACCCCAAAATCTGCAGCGCTTTGCATACCCATGGAATGGGATCGGATTCGCTCCAATGCAGCTTCAATTTGCGCCTCCCGGGCCTGTTCCTCAGCTCTCTTGAGATCTCTGAACCGTTTGTAGGCTAGGCCGAAAACGTTCGCTGTTCTGCGCAAAAGGTTTCTGGAATCCTCATCGGGATAAGAATAGGTGACCATAATCAACGCTCCGCCTGAAAACTCCGACATGGCCCAATAGGCTTTCAATTTGTCTCCTGAAGTATCAGCCTTGGCTTTTGAAAGGTGCCAGTATATCTCAGGAGCATGCTCTTTCATCAGTTCAAACCACTGCTTATATTTTTTACCTTCATTGACCAGAACATAATCCGACTGATCCGATGCATAATAGTCCATCATTTCTTCAATGATCAGGCTCCCGGATTTTGGAAAAATAGCCATGGATTGCAGAATTTCATTCTCTTTGCCTTGCGGATGCATAGCCCCCCAGGACTCAAAATGGTTTGGATGCAGGTCATACAGATGAATGGCACACACCTCGAGATTTTTCTGGCCTAGCATCCCCATTTGTGTACGCAGCTCCAGAGCTACTTCTTTTAACTCATCGGACGTTTGCATGGCCATAGCTCTAGACCGTATCCGTTCAAGAGCGGCTTCAATTCTGGACTCCTGAGCTTGTTTCTCCGCTTTTTTAAGATCCAGAAATCGGGTATATGTCTGATCAAAAACCTTGGTAAACCTTTTGAAAATATCCTGTGAATCGGGCACCTTTTCATAGGTGATGAATAGAATAAACCCTTGGTTGAATTTACACAAGTGATTGATCTGATAGGTGGGGAGCGAAAGCCCAAGCCTTTCAATTTCGTCAAAAGTGGGCTTTAGGTCAGGGAAGGATTTCATGTATGTATAGTGCTCCTCCAAGGCTTTACCTCCAAGCTCCTGAACTAACATCGTATTGTCACTCCGAATGAATTCACCCATTTCATCGAAAGAGGCCTCACCATAAAGGCGAAGCTGAAATGGGGTTTGAAGGGTGCCCTCACTACTCATGCAGCAGGTAGCTGTTTTTTTATCCTCAGCCAGAATATTATATCCACAGCTCCAAGCGGGAATACCTAATGCCTGAACTTCCAAAAAAAGCAAATTGGCTACTTCAGGTAATTCAGCACTGCTTTGCATGCCCATGGTCCTAGACCTGATTTTCTCCAAGGCTGCCTCAATTCGGGCTTCTCTAGCCTGGGCTTCTGCTTTCTGCAAATCCAGAAACCTTATATAGGCTTGCTCGAATACTTTGCCGAAACGGACGACAATTTGATTATCACTATCAGAAAAGGGCTCATCAGTATACCGGAGGATTTGTAATCCTGAGTTTTTCATGAAAGTTAAAGTCGTCGTAAAAGCAGAACTTTCCTTCATGAATTTCTCTATTTCCGGATTGAAAGAATTGGTGTCCAACAATTGTTGATAATACTCTTTCATGATTTTACCTGAATAGGTTTTCATAAAGAGTTCTGGTCGCTCTTTAATCACTTCATTGTATTCACGTTGGACTTGGGTACCACTACTGTGGGTGATTCGAAGGGGCTTTTCTGAAATAGCTCCTCCTACCCAGACATCGTAATCCGAGTCGTTATCAATTACCCCACTCATGGCCATGGCATCCAATGGAACTCCCAAGGCCAGCAACTGCTCCCGTATTTCATTGGCTACCAATTGCATTTCCATGGTGTTTTGCATACCCATGGACCTGCTTCTTACTTTCTCCAAAGCCGCCTCAATTTGAGCTTCTTTTGCTTGTGCTTCAGCTTTTTCCAAATCCAAAAAGCGCTGATAAGTTCGACCAAATTCTCTGGCAAAGCGACTGACTATATTTTTTTCCTCCTCAGTGGCTTTGCGGGAGTGGTTGAAACCCAGATAGCCAAATTGGAAATGACCCTGAGTGGTAAAAAGTCCATTTGGGAAGTCTTCAGGGTTTATTTTGTGACCCTCTGGCAAAGCACTCATCACTTCAGATAGTAATTCCCATAGGTAAGGGAGGTCTTCTGGAGCATAATCAATGGTATTTACCGAATTGGGCTCACAGCTTTTCCATTGGGCAAAGGCTTGCTTCCAAGCCTCAATGGCATGAATATCGATTAGCTGTTCTGCCACTACGCCATTGTCAGCGGTGGTCGTCAGCCTGATGCTAAAGGTTTCATTCGCTTCATCAAATAAAGTCAAATGAGTCAATACCGGATTGATTCCTAGTAAGTCGAATTGATCAAATAGAACGCAGAGCACATCAGTTAACTCATCAGTTTGGTGCATGGCCATGGCTCTCGCCCTTACACGCTCCAGGGATGCTTCGATTTGAGCCTCACGGGCTTGCTTTTGTGCTTTTTCAATATCCAGATAGCGTTGGTATAAACGGCCAAACTCACTGCCAAACCTGCCTAATATTTTTTTCTCTTCTTTTGTTGCTTCTCGGGATTGATTGATTCCCAAGTATCCAAATTTGCAATTTGCCTCAGTTGTGTGAATCCCATTCGGAAAGTCATTCGGGTTGATCTTTGACTCCTCAGGTAGGGATGAGAAAATTCCGTCAAACAATTCCCAAACTCTTGGCAGCACATCTGGTGAAAAGTAGATATGAGTGATTGTTTCAGGGTTTTGAGATTTAAAAGTTTCCACAGTATGAGACCATGTATCCATCGCATCGAGTTGAACCACCTGTTCGGCATGCACAGGCTTACCATCCTTGCTCGTCATTCGATAGATAAATGTGTTATTTTCTAAGTTGATCAGTGTCAAATGGGTCCAATGTGCATCGACTCCCATGTGGCTTAATTGATCAAACATCAAGGCTAAAACTTCAGACAATTCATCCGGATGATGCATGGCCATTGCACGGGCACGAATCCGCTCCAAGGATGCTTCTATTTGCGCTTCCCTGGCTTGGGCCTCAGCTTTTTGTAGATCAAGGAACCGCACATAACTCTGCTCAAATACCCGGGCAAATCGAATCAAAATTCTTATTTGTTCTTCATCGGGTTCAAGCCCTTCGTTATTGGGTACTACAATCGCGGAGTTTTTGGCCCAGGCATAAGAAAGGTGGTAAATCGGGCTTTCCAATTGCCACTGTTTGTATTCCTCGGGTAATTTGGCATAATCGGAATCACTTCTAGAGAAAATGGTTCGCAGGAACTTGTTTTTGACGCCCTTCGGGTAGGTTTTTGAAAAATAAGCATCACCACGGTTTTTGGATTCCCAAGCCTCATCCCAGATAGGGTGCTCAAAATAGGGCATAAAGTAAGGCTTTGAACGCTCCTGGTCAGCAGGGGTATATGTCCAGTGAATCACGTCTTTGGTACCCTCCGGGTAGGTGCAGATGAGCACACCCACAGGGTCCACGATTACACCTAATTCCTGGATCTTTTCGGCAACTATTTGTACCACTTCTTGCAGCTCATTCGAGCTTTGCATTCCCAAAGATCTACTCCGAACCTTTTCCAAGGCAGCTTCAATTTGAGCTTCTCTTGCCTGTGCCTCGGCCTTTTTAATATCAAGGAATCGCTGGTAAACGCGTTCAAATTCCCGGGCAAATCGAATGACAATTGCGATTTCCTCATCTGTTGGAGGACGGGAATTATTAAATCCTATATAACCAAACTTGTTGTGCCCTTCGCAGTCGAAAATTCCTTCAGGATAATCTTCAAATGTTATTCTTTCTTTCGGTGTGAGGGATTGAAGAGATTCATTGATAATTTGAAATAAATCCGGTAATACTTCAGGTGGATATACCAAGCATTGGTGACTATGTGGTTTTTGCTTTTTCCAATTAGTTACGGTTTCCTTCCAAGTAGGCATGGCATCCAAATCAATGATTTGTTCACCGATATTGGATGCCCCATTTTTACCGGTAATCCTAAAGCTGAATGCGTTACTTTCAAGATCCATCAGGGTGAGATGGGCACATTTGGCGTCGATGCCCAGCTCTTCAATTTGCTTAAACATGACGCTCAGAACTTCATTCAGTTCTTCCGAGGTATGCATGGCCATTGATCTCGCACGAATCCGTTCCAGTGCTACTTCAATTTGAGCCTCTCGGGCTTGCTTTTCGGCACGTTCCAGATCCAGAAATCGTCTGAAGGCTTGTTCGAATACCAGGGCAAATCGTTGAATTAATTCTATAAGCTCCTGACTTGGAGCGGTGTGATCGGTAGTGCCCAGATAGCCGTACTCAAACAGGGTAGAAGTAATGAACCTTTCTTTCAACTGTTGCCCCTTTTTAAAAGGAATCCCGAGCACCTTGCTACTGTAGGATATCCAGTCTTTGAGTTTCTTACCTTTTAAATCAAAAATCAAGACAGGTTCCTTTTTCTTAAAGGCTTTGAAAATGTCTTTGATGATTTCAGATTTCTCAGCAGACATCAAGAATTTTCTACTGACTTTATGCCCTTCCTGATCTGTCAGCCAAACCTCCAAAAACTCACCGCCTTCCTGAGGCATCACGAGATTAAATCGATCCGGAGTCTTGGTCAATTTGCTTATTTCCTCAAAAAGGACCTGGCATACATCCGCCAATTCATTGGAGTTGTGCATGGCCATGGAGCGGGCACGAACCCGCTCGAGGGACAATTGAATTTGTGATTCTCGGGCTTGTGCTTCTGCCTTCTGAATGTCCAAAAAGCGTTGGTAGACTCTTGTGAACTCTTTACAAAAGCGTGAAAGGATTTCTTTTTCCTCGCTTGTGGCAGGTCGTAGATGGTCGTAGCCCAAGTAACCAAAAGGTGTGTAGCCTGCCATGGAATAGCCTCCTTCTGGAAAATACTCTAGCTTCATTCTTTCATCCTCCGGCATCGCATCAAAGGTTTCAGAGAATATTTCAAAAACCTGAGGAAGGACTTCCTTGGAATAAAAAATGACTTCTACTGAGTCGGATTTGTCATTGATAAACTTATCATAAATCCCTTTTAACTCTTCCATACTATCTACATGAACAACCTGCTTTTGAGGTTGTCTGTGTTTTGACTTTCCGGAAGCCCTATAGGTAAGTGTTCTGTTTTCCCGGTCAAAAAGACTTAGAAATACATTCATGGGATGAATTCCGAGCTGGTCAAATTGTCGGAATAAAACACTAAGTACCTCATGCAGTTCATCCGTGCTTTTCATAGCCATGGATCTGGCGCGCACCCTTTCCAAGGCCAATTGAATTTCGGATTCCCTTGCCTGAGCTTCTGCCTTTTGGAGGTCTAGGAATCGGGTATAGGCTTGCTCAAAAACCCTCGCAAAACGTTGGATGACATCAATTTCATGTTGAGCTAAGGACTTCCCTTCAAAATCATTGATGTTAAACACAGCATTTTTGACCGCTATTGTTGAAATGCAGTAGGTCTCGCTATTGAATATCATTTCCAGAATATCTTCCGGCAATTGCTTGAATTCCTCAGTATGCTCAATCAGATGATGATAGAAAGCATCTTTTTCTTCTTTAGAATAATGTCCTTCAAAAAAATCCAATTGCTTTTCCAGCGCATTGTAAAAATCTTTAGGTATAGGATTCTGAAAGTAGGGAAGACGGTAATTTGTAATGACCAAACCTTCTTCATTCTGTCCACAAACAAATGAATTTAAGTCTTTTGAATCTTCAATGACGGTCGCTATGCCAACCGCCGTGAATGGTATTTCCAGATCTTTCAATTTTTGGAAGAGCACAGCTACTACCTCATTCAATTCATCACTTTTGTGCATGGCAAGTGACCTTGAACGGACTTTCTCCAATGCTGCTTCAATTGTGGCTTCACGTGCTTGGAATTCTGCTTTTTCAAGATCGAGAAAACGTATGTAAGCTTGTTCAAAAACCTTGGTAAATCGCAGGAGAATTGAGTGGTCTTCTTCGGTGATATCGCTATTCTTAGCCAATGCTACAACGCCATACTTATGATTGCAGTCAATGACCTCCATCCGATTCATTTTTTTCTTTTTCTGAATTTGCTTAAAGCTCGGATGGCCTGTCATCTTGCTCAACTCGTCCATAATTTTGTCAACTTCCTTCTTGCCTTTCCAAGACAGGTAAGAAAATTTTTCACCGCCTCTCCAGCTTTTGATGGATGAGTCTTCAAAAGGTGCTAAGGGGACAATCGCAGTATATGGTTCGTCTATGACTTCTTCAACTGGGGAAAACCAACAATTCGAAACCCCTTCTTCCAGCATAAAAATATTTATCCAGACTTGATAGAATTCGAGTTTCAGCTCTGCAAATTGTGAAAAAAGTACACTCACGACATTTGCTAGCTCGTCAGTTTGATGCATAGCCAAAGAAGCAGAGCGCACGCGCTCAAGACAGGTCTCTATTTGTGCTTCACGTGCTTGGTTCTCTGCTTTTTCAAGATCGAGAAAGCGAGTATAAGTTTGTTCGAATACCTTGGCGAATCGTTGAAATAAAGCCTGGGCCCCTGATAGGGGTTTTAGTGTAATAAATAACAGATTGCCAGAAGCAAAATTTGCCACATGGTGGATTTGCCTTTCTGGCAAAGGAAATCCTGCATCCATTGATTTTTGAAATGCTTTTTTGAGCATTGGGAAGGAATGCAAATACTTGAAATAGTCCTGCATCTCTTTTCCTGAAAAGTCTTTCTTTAAAAAGCTTTCCCCCTTTTTCCAAGATTCAAATTGGCGCTTGTGCCAATCGTTTTCCTCTATGAGTATTCTGAATGGAGGGTTCATGGATCCATCCGCATTGCACATCCAAGAAATAAGATGTTTTTGTTCTTCGTCCCAAATAGTAAATCCAGAGCTGTAGGTACCAATTCCAAGACTCTGCAATTCTTGAAATAATAAGGAAGCAGTAGCTGCTAGCTCGTCACTGGACTGCATAGCCATAGTCCGCGCCCGAATCCTCTCCAAAGCCGCTTCAATCTCTAATTCCCTGTTTTTTTCCAGTAAATCGGCGGTTTTTTCTTTGACGAGTTTTTCTAGCTCTTCAGTCTTTTGTTTCCAAATGTCAATCCCCCAGGTATCCTTTTCACTCACTACTTCCTCAGGCTTTGATCCATGCCAATGAACTACTTTCCATTGCTTACCAGAATAATTCAATACTGTAGAAAAGCGCATATACATTTCTACCGCTTCTTCACCGGTTTTGATGGTTGCATAAATACTTTCTGCAAAGACCGCGGAATTTTCATCTTCAGAAATAAATCGATGAACCGGCTCATTCCTCCATATGATGTCCAAACTCTCACTTTGGATTTTTTGATTATTCAGCAGTTTTTTAAACTCCTCAATGCCCAGGATTTTCTCATCCATTGCGGTACCAAAACCCATGACGTTCTCATCTACCAGTCCCTCTAATAGATTGGGCTCATTGGACTCTAATCCTACCTTCATAAATTCCCGGTAGGTCTTTTCCAATAGTTCTTTCTTCGATCTTTCCATCTGGTATTAGCTTATGGGTAATGAGATAAGAAAACTTGCTCCATCGCCGGCTTCACTTTCAATTTTAATTTCTCCCCCATGAGCTTTTACTATATCATGGGTAATACTCAGGCCAAGGCCTGTTCCCTCGGTACCTTTTTTTGTTGTAAAAAAGGGATGTAAGATTTTGTCTTTGATCCCGTCAGGAATTCCGGGCCCATTGTCTTGGATACTGATCAGCACCTTGTTTTTCAGTCGTTTTGTTTTGATTTTCAGACTAGGTAGATATTCCCCGTTTTTGGAAGAGTTCTGCTTGTCACGCATCGCATCAAAGGCGTTGTTTACGATATTCAAAATAACCCTTGAAAAATCCTCCATCACGAGTGTTAGCTCTCCGGCATTTTCATCCAAATCAAAATCCAGATTGACGTTGATGGGATTTTTTCCTGCCCTCATTCCATGGAAGGCCAGATTGCTAAATTCTTTTACGAATTCGTTTACTCGTATTGCGCTTGTTTTTCCAGCACTTCCCCTACTGTGCTGCAGCATGGATTTTACGATCCCATCTGCCCGGCTACCGTGCTCATGAACTTTGGTTAGATTGCTTTGGACATCTGTTAAAATGTCCATGATTTCTTGTTTGATATCCGATTCATCAAGCTTTTCCAACTCTTCAAAAACTTCCTCTATCAGTTCCTTGCTCAACTCAGAGAAGTTATTCACGAAATTCAATGGGTTTTTAATCTCATGGGCAATACCTGCGGTCAGCTGTCCTAGGCTTGCTAGCTTTTCCTGCTGAATCAATTGCTCCTGGGCAGCTTTCAGCTCTTTTAAAGCAGATTCAGCTTTGGATTTAGCTGCTTTTATCGCCACTAAATCTTTTTCTGCCTTTTTCAAGTCCTCAAAACGCTTGTACGCTAAGTCAAAAACACCAGCAAATCGGGCCAAGGTGCTTACTGCTTCCTCAGGAGGATTAGGCACATAGCCGGGCAAACTATAGCCGATTTCTCCTTGAGATGTCTTTGCCATAATAAAAGTAAGCCCTCCAATATGCTTGATATCATCCATGGTTGGGGCATTTGGGTCTACCTTTTCAAAATCGCCTAAGGAGACCATTTTTTGAACATAGTCCATGGCGGTGTCTACATCCATTGGAAAAATCAGGGTAGGTTCACTGCCTCGTTCCCAATTGGCAACCAATGGGATATCTCCATGAATATGCCGAGGTAAGGTCATTACCATGCCTACCTGTGCTCCATCTCCAGAGGTCATGGCTTTCTCATATTTGTCAGTTAGCCAGCGCATGTACCAGAAATATTGAGCTTCGTGGCCAAGTGAAACAAATTCACTTCGGATACTGACCATGATGTCTAATAGGTCAGTGGATTCCTGCATGGAAGTTACCTTGGATCGAATTCTCTCAAGTGATAGTTCGATTTGCGCTTCTTTTGCTTGAGATTCGGCATATTGAAGGTCTTCAAAACGTTTGTAGGCTATCCCAAAAACTTTGGCAAATCGAATCAATGTATGAAGAGATTCCTCAGGAGGATTAGGAATTTTTCCCGGTAAACTGAATCCAATTTCTCCATGAGTGGTTCGGGCGATTACAAATGTCAAACCTCCAATGGCCAAAATATCTTCTTCACTCGGCGATTTAGGATCAGCTAGTTCGTAGTGCCCGTACTTATTCATATTTTCTATGTAATCCCAGGCCTGAGAACCATCCAAATCGAGTACAAATACTGGAGAATCTGATTTCTCCCAAGAAGCCAAAGAAGGGATATTGTCATGGACAAATTTTGGGACGGAGATTATCATTCCTATCCGATCACCTTCTTCTGAAGTCATGGACATATCATAGGATTCTTTTGACCATTTCATATGCCAAAAAGAGTGTGCTTGATGTCCTAATGATACAAACTCCTTGCGCATTGCTACCACCACGTCAAAGAGTTCATTGGATTCCTGCATGGAGGTTACTTGAGATCGTATCCTTTCAAGCGACAACTCAATTTTAGCTTCTTTTGCCTGAGATTCGGCCTTTTGAAGATCCTCAAATCGCTTATAGGCCAAGTCAAAAGCTGCAGCCATTTTTTTCAGAATAGAGGCAACTTCATCCTGTGGAGGCTCAAGCAAATCCAGACTCATTCTCCCATTTTTCAAGGGTACTGTGGGATGATAGGCTTGCTTCAATTGAGTTGTCTTAAAAAATATCCGTGCCTCTTCAGCTTGCTCAGGATGCCCATTGTCTTTAAGCCATTGGACAGTATGCGGGAAGTCACTTTTTTTCTGGATAACCACAAAATAGTCTTCAGTGTGTGCCCAGATTTTTCGCATAAAAAAATCTGGGTGAGTATCGTCTAGCCTAAAACTTATATCAAGAGGAAGATGGAGATCTTCTTCTTTCAATTCAAGTGAGGTCAGATCCCAAACTCTGCATCGCCCGTCAGGTTCTTTCAAATGAATAGTGGCAGCCGCCACCTGAGGAATATTCAAGCTCATAATTTCCTCTTTCAGCTTGTGGACCACTTCGAGAATTTCCCCTGATTGGTACATCGCTAAAGCTCTTGCCCGTACTCTTTCAACCGCCAGCTCAATCTGTGCTTCCCGGGCCTGTTCTTCTGCTTTTTTCAAGTCTAAAAATCGGGTATAAGCCCTTTCAAATTCAATGGAGAATCTTTTGAGGATGGACTTTTCCTCTGGGGTAAGCCTACGTTTTATATTGATACCAAAACATCCGAATCGCATGTAAGCTTCGGAATAGAAAATTCCTTCAGGAAAATATTCTGCTTTTAATTTTTCTGCTCCTTCAAGTAATTCCTGCCAAACCTCAAAAAATCCTGCTACTTCTGGTGGAGAAATAAACTCTTCCAACAAAACCTCAGGTTGTGCCCAAGCCTCAAAACATGCTTTAGTATAAGGTTCTGATTTGTCGAGTGGATAGGTAACTTGTTTGCTCAGGTAAATTACTTTCCCATTTTCTTCTTCCGACCAACTTGCCCAAAATTGATGTTCACCATTGGGTTCGTCGGGAAGCCATACATAGGAAAACTCAGAGGGGATATCCAATACTAGTAATTGCTGATGGAAAATGGTTGAAATGGATTTGATCTCATCGGAATGCTTCATGAGCATGCTTTGAGTTCTTGTGCGTTCCAAAGCATCTTCAATTCGGGCTTCTCTAGCCTGAGCTTCTGCTTTTTGTAAATCAAGGAAGCGGGTGTAGGCCTGGTTGAATGCTCCTGCCATTTTCAACACAATGGTTTTTGTGTCTTCACTTGGGGGGGCGGTTAAGTCAACTCCAAGCATTCCACTGGAAATTCTCGCGCAAGCCGACCATTGATGGCTTAATGCTCCGGTTTCTATAGCCTTTGTAAAAATTTCGGCAACGGCAGGGTCGATTTCTTCTAACTCAGGTAATGCCTTTTTTAGTTTTTCAAGGGGGTAATCGGCAATGAAATAATCTAGGTCAGTATTTTCCAGTATTTTAAAGGGAAATCCTAACATTTCATGTTTGTTGGAATCAAACTGAAACGTATAGCTGGTCTGATTTCCAATATTTCCAGGACTTGAAAAATCCCATGCTTTCACCCATCCATTTTCTTCGACCAAATAAAAAGTAACTCCGGAAAGTCCTTGTACCTGAAGCCATTGAAGTTGGCTTAATAGTTCTTTGTTTACTTTGTCGAGATCGTCTGGATGATGCATGGCCATGGATTGAGCCCGAACCCGCTCGACTGCAACCTCGATTTCTGATTTCCTGGTTTGAGCCTCAGCTCTCTGAAGGTCTAAAAACCGAGTATAAGTTTGTTCAAAAACCTGTGCGAACCGCTTGAAAACTGAATGAGATTCAGGCACAGGCTCATAAGTGATAAATAGAATGTAGCCATATTTGAAAAAAGCTACGTGGTCTATTTGGTACTTGGGAAAAGAGATTCCAGCGGCTTTCATCTTGAGCAACTGATCACCTACTCCGGGAAGACTGCAGAGATATTCGTAATGTGAAGGACATTCTTCCTCGCTAATTTCATTGATCAATAGGGATTCACCTCTTTGACCAGCTTTATAGTAATCCAAAAAGACATTTTCTCTGGGAGTTTTATATCTGGGGAAAGTTGACTGGCCATTACTTCCCCATTCAATGGACTCCTCACCATTTTCATCGTAAATGTTAAATGCGCAAAACCAAGTTTCCACTCCTAAAGCTTGAACCTGCTTGACCAATTCTAAAGAAAGATCTGCCAGCTCATCACTTTTTTGCATGCCCATGCTACGGCTTCTCACTTTTTCAAGAGCCGTTTCAATCTGTGCTTCACGCGCCTGAGCTTCTGCTTTTTGGAGATCAAGAAATCTGATATAAGCTTGCTCGAAAACTTTTCCGAATCGCTCAAGTATAGCCAATTCCTCTTCTGATATCGGATTTACACTGACTGTCTGAAGTCCACTATACTTGAAAAATGTAAACCCTGCCACGTATCTTTCCAAACTTTTATTAGCCTCCTGAACATGTTTGGGGAATCGTCTGAATTCTGTTTCGGAATAGAGGTATTCATCATAAATCTTTTTCTCTTCCCCTTCCAGCACATATACAAATCGCTTGTCCTGAGCTTTCCAGGCATCCCACATCGCCCGATGAAAATCATAATCCTCAAACTTCATGTAATAGGATTCAGCATCTTTACCAGTTTCAGGATTGGCGGCCCAAACGGTATTTGACAGATCATCTCCATCGATTAAGTTGATAATGCAAAAGGTCAGGGTAAAATCAAGTCCTGTAAATTCCTGCAAAAGCGTATCTACTACCGAGGATAATTCGGATGAATGATGCATCGCGAGACTACGTGAGCGGACCCGTTCTAAGGCCGATTCTATCCGTGCTTCTTTTGCTTGTGCTTCTGCCTTTTGAAGATCAAGAAATCGGGTATAGGTTTGCTGGAATACCTTCCCGAAACGTTTTAAAATCTGGTTTTCTTCCTCGGTAAATGAGGTAGTAGTATAATTTTCAAAATACAGCCCTACATTATCCATCAGTACTGTAGAGATAGAAAGACCCGGTTGAGAAAAGTAAAATTCCTGAGTTTCCTGAGGTAAGTCTGGGATATAGTCGAAGAGCTTTCTGTAAAAGCGGTTTTTGGCTTCAAAGTCCAGAAGGTTGGTGAAAAAGTCCTTGCCTTTTGATTTTGCTTCCAGAAAACTATTCCAATGAGGAGAATCGAAATAGGGGAAAGTGATCTGGGCATGCACTTGGTTTTCATCAGCCAACCAGATATTCATGTCCTCCCGATTTTTATAGTCCATAATAAATCCCGTATGCTCAATTGGGATTTTCAACGCTCGAAACTGCTCATACACCACCTTGATGACGTCGTGAAGTTCCCCACTGTTTTGCATGCCCATGCTTCGGCTTCTTACTTTTTCAAGAGCCGTCTCAATTTGTGCTTCTCTGGCTTGTGCTTCTGCTTTTTTTAGATCTAGAAACCGGGTATAAGATTGCTCAAATACTCTCCCAAAACGTTTCAGTATCGTATTATCCGACTCTGAAAATGGAACACCTTCATGATTGATGATAAAAATGCTGGTATGTTCAGACACCACACAGGATCGGGTATATCCTCCTGTAGTTTCCAAGGTCTGTTTTTTCTCTTTCTTACTGAGCTTAGACCAAGGTTGGTGATTAAATAAAAAGGTAAAAAATTCGACTTTTTCTTCCAAGGTAAATTCCTCAGTGAAGAAACTGGGGCCTTTCTTAACTCTTTCAAGCAGGTTGGTATAGAAAGGCTTATCAAAGCGGGGAATATGAATTTCTTCAGAAGTTTCGGCCGTGCCCCCGGCTCCCCAGCACTTGAGTTCTGTATCCAGTTCACTGTTGATCACGATAAATGAGCCTCCGAAAATTGAGAGATCCAAGCGAAGCAATTCTTCATGAACGGTATGAATGACAGATTGCAATTCGCTGGTCTGGTGCATAGCCAAACTCTTGGAGCGAACTCTCTCCAACGCCGCTTCAATCTTAGCTTCCCGGGCCTGATCCTCTGCCTGTTGAATATCCAGAAAGCGCCTGTACGACAGAGTAAATACCTGATGGAAGCGCTTGAATATGTGCAGAACTTCCTGGTTTAATGCATGATAAAGCGAAAGACCCAAACCACCTTTCCCAATAGAAAGAAAGCAATAACTCAGTTCCTGAGATTGGTCCAATAGTGGGTCTGAAAAATGATTTTCTGCTTTTCTATGGGCCGCAAACTCCTGGAGTTCTTTTCCCTGAATGCTCCCGATAAAATGTCCATCTTTGGAAGCCAACATTTGCCGAACCATTTCATGTTCTACCGGACTTTTGAAATACTCGGTTAATTCTATTGCCGTTTTTTTATAGGCTGGAAAGTATTGATAGCAGAGGTAATGCCCCTTTACTTCATCGATGATGGCAGTCTGAACATTCCGGATTTGCTCCACTCCAAAAGCATTCAACTGATCAGCTATGATTTGACAAACATCCAGCATATCATCAGGCTTTTTCATACTCATAGCCACGGCTCGAACGCGCTCAAGAGAAGCTTCAATTTCCAGTTCCTTGGTTTTATTCTCCAGTTCTGCAGTTCTTCTTTTGACTGCCTGTCTCAGCTCAAGATTCTCTTGAGAGACCTTTTCCAAGGCCATAGTTTCCCCGTCTTCAACCTTCATGTCCGGAAGTGATCCATGCTGGTGGAGTACTTTCCAACCTAAGGGCGTCTCGTGAAGCAATGTGGAAATCCTTAATTTGGAATAAAAAGCCCATTCTGGCTCAGAAATCACGTAGATGTCGCAATTCTCTATGATCAAAAACATCTCCCCAATGGCTTTGGTAATGATGTTTCTGTTTCTCATCTCTGCTTTTCCTACAATCTCCTCGATCTGATTTTTAAAAAAAGCTATACCCTCAGCCTTATTGTGGCACACCTCCGTTTCAGAGGTGCCAATCATCTCAAAATCCTCATCCAGGGTGGAGGAAAAAGTGGGAATATTCCCCTTGAGATAGCTGTCCCAAAATTCATGGTAAACTTTCAAGGCCGAAGCTTCCCTCGAAGCATCAATATCTATCATTTTTTATGTCTAAAAAGATTTTCAAGCAGGATCCCGAGAGCTTCCTATTCACCCATATTTGTTGGAGTTTTTATATCCAATAGTGAATGGTGTGGGAAAAACTTTGGGGTTTGTGCCTGATTTTATGTTTAGTTGAATTGCCTTTGTTGTTGGTAAAAGGCTAAGTGGCTTAGGAAAATAAAAGTTGGTTGCTTTAAAATACAAAAAACAGCTTACAAACCACTATATATGTGTCTGATTTTCAATTTAATTTGATAAAAAATAAGTTGACCTGTTTATATTTTTATTGAAAAAATACAAGTTGTTGTAGGGGTGCTAATTTTCAAGATATTGCTTTATATCTTTTTGAATGGACTGTAACTGTGTAATTCTACTATCCAGTTTGCTTATCATATTAAAAGACCTGCCCAAATCCGCGACCACATAGGATTCAAATTCCGGTTGATTTAGAAATTTTTTGAGTTCCTCTGGGGATACGCCGGGTCTTAGGTCTTCGACAGATTCTAACAGGAGATAAAAATTTTGATTGCCCTGACTGATCAAGACTTGGTCTGAGCTTTCCTTATCCAAAAAGTTATTCGGTAAACTTGCCATCAGAGGTTCAAAAGTGCTTTCAATAAATCGGAGGGTGGAGGTCAGTACATTTTCGATTTCCTGAAAACTGGAATAGTATTCTACCAATTGTTTCAGTAGTATTTTATTGGAAAAAGCAGCAATTGATCCAGCACTCTTGGCGGCTTCATAACTGGTATCAAAGCTAATCGCGGACTCGCTATAATAAAGAGGCTCGGAGTGTTTCCCAAATTCTTCAGGATTAATGGATTCTTGGGGCTGTCTTATTTCTTTAAGTAACCAGGTAAGGTTTTCAATTCTGTTTTGATAAAATTTTGTTTGAGTTTCTAATTTTTGCTGATCACTTTCAAGATCAATCAAAACTGATTGATAAAAGGAAATTTCTCTTTTATGATCATTTCGTTCTTCTTTCCAGGTATTAATCTGAAGAGCGATCAAAATTCCAATTGTCACCAATACGATCTCCCCCAAAGCATAGGTTAAATACCTAGTAATTCTATTTTCCTTTAGAAGTTTTTGACGGATTCTACGATAAAAGGAGATCATTTCAGCTGATTTTTTATGGATGCTCTCAAGGCGGAAATTTCAGCTAATGCAATCTCCATTCTGCTAATTGAGCCCTCTCGATTATCCTGAAACATTTTGAAGAGAACTATATGACTAGGATTTTTAAAAAAATCCTCCAGATTTCTAGGTTCCAATCTGTCTTCATAATCAAAATCATAGAATTCACTTTTGACCACTGGAATCCAATCTGAATTGAAGGAATTCTCCACATCCAAAATAGCTTGACTCAAGCGGAATAGGACTTCATCATAGTAGTTGATTAAATCGATTTGGAGATCCTTATCAGAAATCGCATCAATTCCCTTGGATTTTAAAACTTCAAAGCCACTGGATTGAGACTTGAACCTCTCAAACCGAATGACCTTAGCCATCCATACATACAGGTTTTCCTCAAAAATTCCTTTTTCCACCTGATCTAAAATGGAATCAGTGGTCGCATTAGCAATGAGAGCTTTTTGTAGCTCCGCAGCAATCACGCTAGAGTCACGACTTAGATTTTGGTCAATGAGTGAAAGAATCTCTTGCTCAAAATTTCTTGATTTCCTGCTTTCATTCCAGGTATTCACTTGTAGAGCAATCAATATTCCGATGACTACTAAAAATATTTCTCCTATTGCGTATGCTAGGTATTGGGTAACCCTGTTTTGCTGCAGGAGTTTTTGACGGATTTTTCTAAAAAATGAGATCAATAGAGCAAAATTTTCTTGAGAAGATACTAAAAAATCCCTGATTATTAGCGTATTACTAATGTATGTGGTTTACTTCAATTAGAAATTGCTACACATTGATCTTTGTCTTGACTGATTAGCTACGAAAAAGGCTTTGCCTAACTGACAGGAATCGCGGGTTCAAGATCAAACCCGGCCTTTCTAGATGTTCATTATTCAAGACGTTTAAGCTCTGTGTCCAGGTCGCTGATCATGGTCTCTACGTCTTCTTTCAAATTAGCATAAAAGTAATCCAAGTAGGATTGAGTTCTGTTTCTTTGAGTTTTGATAAAATATAGGAATTCAATGTCACTTTTTAATGCCTCAAAATCCAGTGGAATTAGCTCTCCGTCAAAATTCGATTTTGGAAAGTTTAACCCAGACTCAAACCTTCCGGGAAATATATGTCTCAACCCATAATGGACTTCATCCAATTCCTCTGATTCGGCTTGGAGAAAAAAATCATACTGTGAATCATAAACTTTGACAAGTTTGGTCCGGATGTCCGGATTGGATATGATATCCAAACCTTTAGACTTAAGGGTTTCAAAGGCACTGGTAGAATGCACAAAATGAATGGGTAATAATGTATAGTTAAATAATGCTGCCAGAGAATCATGATATTGTCCATCATTTTCCAACAAGTCGATAAAGGTCTCTAACGCGAAAAGTGATTTTTTAAAATCATTAATATTGAGATTGATATCTTTTAGGTCTGTTTTAAGCTCTGCCCTGCATCCTTTCAGGATTTCAATTTCTACCTTTTTTCTTTTTTGATTTTCGCCATAATTATTCAATTCAAAGGCAATAAAAATACCAATGACCAGTACGATAATCTCCAGTATATACTCTGGCCATTTTTCTTTGAGGGCGGAAAGGATTCGTTTCATAATTGAAAATTACCTGAAATGATTTGCATGAGTTCTATGGTTTCTCCATCTGGACCTGTGAAGAAAGCGGTTTTAGCTAGTATGCTTTCCGTTTCCACCTGCGTAATCGGTCTAGAGGATAATCCTCCCGCTTTAATAATTCGCTCACTTGCTGACTCAATATCTTCTACCTCTATCCCCACATGTGCATAGTTGGCCCTAGTATTATTGGGAAGAGAATCAAGTGTTTCTCCAATTTCCAAAGCGAAATAATGTCCCGGAAATTTTAGTAAAGCCAAATTGATCTCCTGTTCTACCGTCTGGCCATCTTCCAAGGTTCGCTTTAATTTTTTTATGTGCTTGGTCACTTCCAAATCGAACGCTGAGGTATAAAAATCCAATGATCTATCCATGTCTGATACATGCAAATACACATGGTTAAATTGGGGTGTCCTAGGACTTGTAGCTGTATTGGACTCACAACTCAAAATTGCCAGAAATACTAAAAATGGGAGAATTCTCTCCTGAATTGATCTACAAAGTTCTGTTTTCATTTTTCTGTGTTTTAGTAAAAATTTAATTTTTACTTACCCGTTTAATTCTAAAATGTAATCCCAGCATTTCAGATGGTGTGACTTCATTCCGGTAGTATACCTAAAGAATTACCAATATTTCCTTGACCACAAATAATATTTCTGCTATCGCGTATGCCAGATAGCGGTATATACGATTTTGCTAGGGCAGTTTTTTTCGAATTTTTCGGAAATAGGGAATCAATTTTTATTGAGATATGACATGATAGCTTTTTTTAAATCTTCATTCTTTTGAGCGAAACTTTCAATGTTTGATCGCATTATTCTCAGCTTTATCCCTGATTCAAATAAAACTTGCTTGATTTCTTCATTTTTAAACTCTTCAAAAAATCGTTCGTCATTGATCAATTCAAATTTCTGTCTATCGGTTTCAATTTGCTGACCAAAATTCAGCAGCTTTTTTTCCGCGAGAAATGGTCTTACCATGACTTCAATGATTTCATTATGATTTAAAATAGTGAATTCCAGCCAATCAATGAGCAGATAATGATCTAAAAGAATCCTCCGCAATTCCTGATCTTTTACCTCATTGGGCAGGTTGGGATTATTCTTTTTGATAATTAAAATATTGGGTTCTGAAGCCCGGATCAGGTCCAAGTTTCCGACCGCTTCGTCAGTTATTTTATTTTCTGAAAGTAATATAAGGTTGTGGTGAACAGCCAGGATTTTATCTGTTCGTGACTTGATACTATCGATGCTGATCGAATCTGTTTTCAGGTTTTCCAAAGCGAAAAACAATTGCTCTCGCTCTTTTTTATGCTCCTTTCGCTCCTCATTCCAGTTATTGACCTGTAGCGCTATCAAAATCCCGATGACCACCAAGAATATCTCACCCAAGGCATAGATTAGGTATCTCGTGACTCTATTTTGGGTTAAGAGTTTCTGGCGGATTTTACGAAAAAATGAGATCATGAATCCTTGTGGATAGGAAGTGTAATTTTCATTTCTGTTCCTTTTCCTTCTTCGCTTATGACTCTCAACTCCCCTCCATGCGCTTTGATAATATCGTAAGAAGGAGAAAGTCCTAAACCAGTTACTGAGCCTGTTGGCTTGGTAGTAAAGAAAGGCTGAAAAATTTTTTCTTTAATGGAATCCGGTATTCCATTCCCATTTGGAGGAGTATAAACGAAAATTGCCTCTCTAGCCTGGAAATAAATTTTTCCCTTGCTCTCTCGGATAGACCAGATATCGTTAAAAATAAAATCAGCGGGGTAGCCTTTTAAAAGTGACCGTTCTTTGATTTTGCCAGTGGAATCCGAAACAACAGTTCCAAAATCCCCTAAGGCACCATAATAAAAAGTTCCATCCGATGCCGAGAGCGTGGATCGAATATTGGTATTGAATTCTGTACTTGGAGAGGCTAAAAGATTCCAATTTTTACCATCAAATTTTTGTAGGCCTGAGCTAGTCCCTACAAAGAGAAAGCCCTCTTTATTTTGATTGACATTCCAGACTTGCTGCCCTGCCAAAGAATTACCCCCGAATACATAATTGGTATAACTAGGTACGCCTTTAGATGAATTGATTTGGGCGGATGTGGAAAAGCTGATCAGCATTAAAAAAAGCGGGAGAATAGCAAGGCTTATGCGAGGAGCGTGAAAAAGGGATTTTTTTGGATGTGCCATAATTCTCAGAATTTAGTAGTTAAGAACAATCTCAATCACACTCGAACAGAGTCTGTTCTTCGAAATTTTATATTATTCAAAAGTGATTTAGCGTTCAGGTCATAGGTAATTCTATAATAAATTTGGTTCCTCTTCCAGCCAAGGTTTCGATAGTGAGTTGCCCCCTATGGGCCTTTATGATATCATGAGAAATACTCAGTCCCAACCCGGTTCCTTCTTTTCCTTGTTTGGTAGTAAAAAAGGGTTGAAGAATTTTGTCTAAAATTTTCTCAGGGATACCTGGACCATTGTCTTCTACTTCGAGAAAGACTGAATTTTTGTCTGACCGAGTTCGAATGGTAAGACAAGGTTTATAATCTAATGCATGTTCTTTGACCTTTGTTTTTAAGGCATCAAAGGCATTGGTACAGAGGTTAATGATGACTCGGGAAAAGTCCTCTTTGATCAGTGGTACTTTAGGAAGATTTGGTTTTAGTTCGAGAATTAGTTCGAGTTGAATTGGGTCTTTGCCAGCTCTCATACCATGAAAGGCAAGATTCGAAAACTCGCCAATCAATTCATTTAAATCATTTTTTTTCATTTCACCGGATCCGCCTCTTGAATGTTGAAGCATGGAGGTCACAATTTCGTTAGCTCTAGACCCATGTTCGTAGATTTTTTTGAGGTTGATTTCGATGGTGTGTAGCAGATCGGTCATTTCTTCCAATCTCGCCGACATTTTGGGGGTATTGTTAAAGGCTTTGGCCGCATTGATCTCTTCTAAAACCTCGTTAACCAATTCTATACTGAGGTCCGAAAAGTTATTGACAAAGTTCAGTGGGTTTTTGATCTCATGAGCAATACCGGCAGTAAGCTGGCCTAAAGAAGCAAGTTTTTCCTGCTGAATTAATTGGTCTTGTGTAATCCGGAGGTCCTTCAATGCGATTTCAACATTCTTTTTGGCTATTTCTAGCTTAGTGAAATCTTCATACCGATCATAGGCTACCGAAAAGTTACCTGCCAAAGTTTGGCAGAGTTCTTCATTCTCCGTAGAAAGAGACTCTGAATTTCCGATATAAAGCATTCCTTGCTTGAATGGAAAAAATTCAAGGATGAGTTGTTTAGGAACAGGCCCGGCAACATAGTCTTTTTGAGAAGAAATAAATCCCTTTTCACTTAAGCTTTCGACCCAATTGATAAAGTCCGTTTCACTCCACTTTTCCTGATGGCGTTCTTGCTTTTTCCAAAAGGTATGTACGTTTTGAGTCAAGCTTGTTGCATCAAAAGGAATATGTAAAACAGCGATTGATTGTTGATCCTGAGTATTTAGGAATACATGCATTAAGTGATTTTCCTCCTCTACAATGAAAATTCCACATCGTATGTAGGGAACTTTAAGCTTGGATAGTTCTTGCCAAATCAGCGGGGAAATCTCCTCCAAATCTTCAGCTTTGCGCATAGAGGCGATTTCCGCTCTGATTCGTTCGAGGGATGCCTGTCTGGAAGAGATCAAGGCAAGCTTTTCTACGGCTTGCCTTTTTTTATCCAATTCTTCGATAGTTTCTTCCAAAAGTATGGAGGTAGTCCTTCGCATCTTTTCAGAGCGATCGAGCTTAAACTCAACGATGCTAAGATCCCTTTCTAGACCCTTTGCGGAGCGATTCAGTTGCTCCTTTTCTTCTTGGGAAAGCTTTTCTGACTGGGAGATCAACTCCAAAATTGTCTGAATATTTTTATTCATAAAATGATTCTAAAGAAAAAAGAGGGCTCTTTTCGATAGGTTTTCCTCCCTTTTCTTTTTTCTAATAGTTATTTCTCAGATAGTCCGACTAATGAGCAGGTGTTATTATGAAATTCGTGTTTGCCTTTGGTTGATTTTCCCATTTCACCATAACTGAAAAATCCAGCTAAAGGAGCATCCCAAACATTTTTGACTTGGTCGATTTCGTCGCTGACCATCGGGCCAAGAGAAAGGTGTCTGGCTTTGCACGAAAACATAATCAAGGCATCAGCTTTTGGAAGTTCATTTTTTTTCACTTCCTCACATTCATCTACTACCTTTTCGATGACATTAAAATCCGGAGCTAGCGAAAATCGGATTTTAGAGCCTTGCGGAACACTGCCCGCACAGACTAAAGACCGATCGTTTTTGTTGGCGAATAATGGGGCTCTAATTACAGGCTCTGTTCCTTCCCGTTGGATTTGCATAGGGAATTCCGAACCCACATTCACGATGACCTCTTTCCATTCATCGATGTTTTTATTGACGCCCATATACTTGATGACCACATCGAGTGCGGGTTCATCATCAATGGTGTAAACAGTATTTCCTTCACTCTTGGTGATGGTCCTAACGGTACCTACAGGTTGCCAGCCACTTGTAGCCAACCCTGCAATAGAAATCTTGTCCTCGTCTAAAATCAATACTACGATCCCTGTGATATCATAATGGCCGTTAGTAAAGGCAAAAGTTCCTGTCATGGTAAAATCATCCCCCGCCATACCTCCAAAAATGGTGACTTCTGGACCTACGGCATTTTCTATTCCTTTGATGATCATTTCTCCATCGGTACTGATACCCCCTGAAGCAATAATGAAGGCTGGGTTTTTAAAGGTTTTCAATCCCAATTCTCCCGCTCTCTTGGCTACATCCAAAATATTCTCATCCCCAGTCTCAAAGTGTACACAGTGGAAATATTCTTTTTTCATATCCAAAAGCATAATTACCACGGACTCCTCACCAATATCCCCATCGATAAATTCTCCTGCAGTGGTTGCTCCGAAAATACTGATGTCTTTTTGCTCTAATAGTTGGCAAATAGCTGCCCGATCCTGCTTGATGGATAGAAATACGATGGCTAAGGTAGGCATATATCCATCTGAAAGAGAGGCTTCAAGGGCCTGACTGATTTCGTCCAATGAATTTCCTTTAATTGTTTTTGCTTTCATGATTGAAAAGATTTTATGATTTGATAGTGCGGGCGAAAGAATCCGTAGCAAAGGCTGGAAGCCCAAATGCTTCTTGCTGTAGGACATAGTCACTCATGATGAGTGCCCCTTCTACCCATCCCTGCTCGGGAGACCAGGATTCATTACATACAAATAAGTCCTTAGCTGGTGACGTAATATGGGGGTAGACATCTTTGAGATCATCGATATTGAGCTTGTACTGGTGATAGCCAAAACCATACGGTGCTTGACCCCAAACTCGATAGGTAGTCAATACTGGCTTGGGCACATAGGCATCCTCATCCAATCCGAAGAGTAATTTGATTTGCCGCATGATTTCATTGACCAAGGATGTAGAGCAGGCAGTTGTACCAGGAGGGTTCTTTGGGAATTCCTCAGACTGATAGCTTTCGCCTACATTTTGCATTTCCTTCCAGAAGTTTCCTCGGATGTAGTCTGTGTATTGAGTCAAAGCAGCAGGGCCATTGTAATTGTTGTCCGCAATCGAGTCTGCAGGAAACTGTGAAAAGCTGTAAACAGAGCCCAGTGGAAGATCTGTGAAATTAGGCCCATTCGTTAGGTTTATTTTCTGAGCTTGATGCCACCATCGCTCCTTGAAATAGAGCCCTACCTTGGTCAATTCCATGTTTTGAACACTATTGACTGCACTCATAAACTTTTCATTTCCTGATAGAATCGGCGAGACTTTGATCAATTCCTTAAGAGGCTTTTTTGGAATGGCAAGAATCACCTTAGAAGCTGTGTATGATCCGTGAGAGGTATCGATACTGTATCCAGAATCAGTTTTGGTGACAGATTTGACAGTTTCCTTCAAATGGATGCTTCCACCAGCGCCCTTGATTAAGGCAGCCAAGGCATTGGGCAAGGATTGAAATCCTTTTTCGAGCGTTTGAAAATGAGCGTTTTTAGGATCTGGAAAATCAAATAAAATCTGAAGTCCTTCTCCTGCATTGATGTAGTCTTGAAAAGGTCCCATAAACCCAACTACGTGACTCAGCATTTCAATACATTCTTCCGTGAGGCCATAATTGCGGAGAATACTCCAAAATCCCCACTTATTGATTGGAATAGCCTTTCCTTCAAAATTTTTATAAGTACAGTTGTTTCGGAAGTGCGCCCATTCAGCAGGAGAGGAGGGACGTTTGATGCTGTTTTGGTCCTGAATATCATTCATGACTTCCTTCAAAATATCCGAAGGATCTTTGCCTTGTTCATTGGGTGCCAAATTGAATAAGGTAGCCCAAATAGCCTGATTACCTTTTTTAGCCTCGGCTTGAGAGAAAGACTTTCCTCGTACGTAGTAGCGGTTGTTGTCATCTCCCATCACGAAATCTACCGTATTTAGCTGTGCCTCCGGATATTTCTTGTTTTCTTCATTGATAGCATCAATTAATCCCCATAGATGCTCCATCCCTTTTCCTCTGGGGACAAAGCGCATTCCTCCCTCTTCATCGTGTACTTTGTAGGTTTTTCCGTCATGCCCCTTGATATCCACAAAAGTTGTTTCAAGCCTTCCGCCTACTTGTCCCATTTTTTCCAAAATGGTCACCTTGGTTGTTGGTTTTTCTTTCAGTAAACGCCAAGCTGTGAAAAGTCCGCTCATTCCAGCTCCGACAATTAGGACTTCAGTGGAGTTACTTGTTTTTTTTGATTTGGTACTCATGATAAAAAGAATTAGAGTTTAAGATTTATTTGTATACAAAAAGCTTCCAAGCTGAAGGGTAGTCTCGCTCGTCGAGATTGATGCTCACTAGATAGGTAGAGGCTGTATCACTAGCTATATTTTCCAATAGGGACTGCAAATCACCTATGGTATTGACTACTGCGCTTTTAGCTTTCCCCGCATTATTTGAAAAGCCTTTCATGAGGTTTATATAATCCCATTCCTGAAGGATATTGGCTTCTTCAAATGGTGCAGAGGAGTCCTTCTTGTAAGGGTCCGAGTCCAAAAGCATTTGTTCCACTCCATAGACCTTATTATTCAGTACAAATACGACGGTATTTCGACCTTCTTGTACCATGGTAGAAACGGCCTGACAGGTCAATTTGAAAGCACCATCACCCACTATCACAAATGTTCGTAGATTATCTCGGAAAGATGCCCCTAGGCCTGCAGGTACACTCCATCCGATGGATGCCCAGATGTTTTGAGCTAGAAATCCATCCTGCCTATTGATTTTTAGCGAAGAGGACCCTCCGAATGAGGAGAGACCGATATCTGCCACGATCAGGTGGTTTTCATCGACATGTTGATCGAGTACTGCAAAGAATGAATCGTAAGTGATTTGAGTTTTTGGTGCAGGGATGGTTGGAAGTGGCGGAGGGCTTGGTTGCTCCCATTTAGATTTATATTTGTTTTTTTGGACCAATGCAATTACAGCATCCATCACCTGTTCCAGCGTGACTTGTACGTAGAGGTTTTCCCCATCTTTCACCATATCTCGTGAGGCGAATACCGGAGAAATATTTCCTGTTTCGGGGCTTTTGGACCCAAAGGTATTCAAGTCTGTATTCCATACACCTAATCCGATAATGGCAGTGGATTGCTGCAAGTAGAAATTGGTGTGTTCAGTCGTAAAAACCCCGTCATGCATCCCCAGAAACCAAGGATTATCCTCCGAAACCACTGCCTTGCCCAAGAAGGACGTGACATAAGGAGCTCCAATGGCTTGTTGTAGGGTAATGAATTTAGACTGCAGTCTCTTGGTTGAGATCTCTTTTCCTATCCAAAATAGCGGCTTTCCTGTTGATATTTTCGCATAAACTGCATTAGCTGCATTTTCTATAGCACTCACAATCTGACCAGCATATTTATTTGAAGTTGGTGGTGCCGCCATGCTTTGAAGAATAGGTAAAGACTCATATCCATTTACCGGACTTAATGTTCCTTTTGGTTCGGCACAAGGCATGTAATAACAATCCTCCATGATTTCGATTGCTACTGGTTTGTTTTCACTGATGCAGGCTATGATAGCCGAATCAATCTGAGAGGCTGCCTTCAGAGGGTTGGATATTCGCTCAAATGCTACCGTGACTGGAGAGTACACGGTGCGATTAGTATCCTCGGTGCTGACATTGTGATGGTAGAGTTCACCTGCATTGATTTCATCCATGAGCTTGGTGTTACTCAGCGTTCCGATAATTGCTACTACAGGAATGCTCTCTACGAAAGAGCCTCCTATTGCATTCAGCAAACTGAAGGATCCGACTCCGGTAGTCACTGCGACAGCTCCAAGTCCATTGGCTCTCGCATAGCCATCTGCTGCATACCCTGCATTGAGCTCATTGCAATTTCCAATTCGGTTGAGATACCGATCACCCTTGGGGGTTTTGTAGGTGTCGATGATTTCTAAAAGGTCACTGGTATAATCTCCCGGAACCGAAAATAATTGGTTTACGCCCAACTGGTGGAGTCTGTAGGCTAGGTATTTCCCCACGTTCATTGCATTGGGGTCGAAAGTGTTTGAATCAGGCATAAAATGAAAATTAAAAGATTAATAAAGTTTAAATATTGTCACTGTGAACAGTTCTGGCCTGATTTTTCAATCCATTAGATCTAATTTCAATTGCAAACTTGTCAAATCCCCGTGTGGGATTTTTCAGGATAGAACGCTATAAGTAAAAGCCGATAAGTCAAAAATTCTTTCAGTGAGAAATTTACTCTCCACTGATTTTATTCTTCCTAAAATACAAAAACTGCTGTTAAATGCAATAATTTGTATTTGAAATTTCTATGGGAAGCTAAATAAGTTCAACTTTAACTAAATATCTAAGTGAGTAGAAATTTACATTATCTTTTATCAGTTTTCTGTTTTTCCAATGTTCTCGAAATTCCACTCTTTGATTAAGATAATTTTTCAGGGTAAGGAGAGTAATTAGATCGGGATGAATGTGGATAAAAAGTTTCCGAAGGAAATAGATTCTTTTCCGATTAGCTCAAGCCTTTGCAAAATACTTGGCCTTTAAACTAGGTCATAGAAAATGCTTCAGCCAAAGATTTTGCTGATTTTAACCTGTTCATGGAGATTTAAAAAATATTATTCTAAAACCAAGTTTTGAAGTAGTTCGACAAGGTCGTTCAATTGTGTTTTTATTGTCATAAGATTATTGACCTTGCCGGTCTCATTTCCAATGAGGGATCGTAAATCTTTTTTTAAGCTTTCGTCTTGGCTAAAGATTCCTACTACAGATTTTGTCGTATCATATTTGATGGATTTCTCGCAGTTTTTTGGCAATACTATCTGATATCCATTTCTGGATTTGATGTAAATATCATTGCATTTGGCTAGAACTTCTGTTTGTATCAATAAGGCCTTTTCAGGAAGTAATCCAGTTATTTTCTTAGATTTTTTCTAAATTCCTCGCTATCAACCTAAGAAACTTCCCATGCTACAAAAAATCATCGCTTTTCAACTGTTGTTAGTTTTGTTAACCGGCTTAACTTTTTTTGCTGAGGCTCAAAAAAAGGAAGAGGGAAAACCTGCCATTTATGAGACGGCTTGGAATAGTCTTTCTTTTCGATCTATCGGGCCTGCATTCACTTCTGGCAGGATAGCAGATTTTGCGGTTAATCCAGATAATCCAAGTGAATTTTATGTGGGGGTTGCTGCAGGCGGAGTTTGGAAAACCACCAATAAAGGGCTCAATTTTGAGCCGGTATTTGATTCGCAAGGGTCTTACTCGATCGGGGTGGTGGAGATGGATCCAAATAACCATAACGTCATCTGGGTAGGCACTGGTGAAAATAATAACCAGCGAAGTGTGGCCTATGGAGATGGAGTTTACAAAAGTATGGATGGAGGAAAAAGCTGGGAGCATAAAGGGCTCAAAGAATCTGAGCATATTGGGATGATTGCCATTGATCCGTACAATTCAGATGTGGTGTATGTAGCGGCAACGGGCCCACTTTGGAGTGCTGGAGGAGATAGAGGACTATACAAAACAACAGATGGGGGAGACAACTGGACTAAGATTCTTGATATCAGTGAGCATACCGGTATCCATGAAGTCCACCTCGACCCAAGAAATCCCAATGTGATTTATGCTGTAGCGCACCAAAGAAGAAGACATGTATTTACATACATCAGTGGAGGGCCTGAATCCTCTGTTTACAAATCTACCGATGGTGGAAAGAGTTTTCGGAAGATTGTCAAAGGACTTCCGAGTGGTGATTTAGGCCGAATTGGGCTGGATATTTCTCCTGCTAATCCGGACGTGATCTACGCAGTGGTAGAAGCGCAAGAGGATAAAGGTGGGTTTTACAAATCCACAGATCTTGGAGAATCCTGGGTCAGACAAAGTGACTATTCATCCAGTGGAAATTATTATCAGGAGGTGATCGCTGATCCGGTAGATGTAGACCTGGTCTATGTGATGAATACCTACGCGGCCGTTTCTGAAGATGGAGGGAAGATTTTCAATAATGTAGGTGAGCAGAATAAGCACATCGATAATCATGCGCTTTGGATTGATCCTAAGAATCCAAACTATTTACTCAATGGAAATGATGGGGGAGTTTATGAATCCTGGGATAGAGGGAAAACTTGGCGCTTCTTCCCAAATCTTCCCGTCACTCAATTTTATAAGTTAGGAGTCAGTAATGACTACCCCTTCTATTATGTTTATGGAGGTACTCAGGATAATTTTTCCTTTGGGGGACCTTCGCAGACAACTGAGACGACTGGAATCAGCAATCGCAACTGGTTTGTGACCACACTGGGTGATGGTTTCGAACCCCATGTGGATCCTGAAAATCCAGATATTATTTATAGTCAATCACAGTATGGGAATTTGGCCAGATTTGACCGAAAAACAGGTCAGACAAAGAATATTGTCCCACAGCCATTGGATGGAGATTATTCCTACAACTGGAATTGGGATTCACCTTTGCTTGTAAGCAGTCATGACCACAAGCGCTTGTACTATGCTTCCGATCGAGTGCATCGAAGTGATGATATGGGTGAAAGCTGGCGCGAAGTGAGCGGTGACCTGACAAGAGGGATAGATCGAAATAAGCTAGAAGTGATGGGGAAGGTTTGGCCCATGGATGCCGTGGCAAAAAATGAATCCACCACGCCTTTTGGGAATATCGTGGCAATCGCAGAATCTCCAATAGATGAAAATCTACTGTATGCTGGAACTGATGATGGACTCATTCATGTGACAACAAATGGAGGGGAAAGTTGGACGCGCTACAATTCATTCCCAGGCGTGCCTGACATGACTTATGTAAATGAAATCATCGCCTCTGCTCATGATAAGAACACTGTGTATGCGGCATTTAATAATCACAAACGAGGCGATTTTAAACCCTATCTTTTGAAAAGCACAGATATGGGAAAAAGCTGGACAGCCATCAAAGCAAATCTGCCCGAGAGGGGATCAGTTTATGCAATAGCAGAAGACCCAGAGGTAGCAAACTTGTTATTTGTTGGGACTGAGTTTGGATGTTTTACTACGCTTGATGGGGGCCAATATTGGCAAAAACTATCAAAAGGACTGCCCACCATCGCGGTACGGGATATCAATATTCAGGAAAGAGAAAAAGACTTGGTGCTGGGTACATTTGGAAGGGGATTTTATATCCTTGATGATTATTCAGCACTACGAGAATTGTCCAATGAACTTTTGGAAAAAGAAGCGCATATTTTCCCTGTTTCTGAAGCTTTGCAATATGAGTCTTACAGTCCGATCGCTGCAAGTAAAACCATCTCTTGGTTGGGCCCAAAAGGATTTCAGGGAGAAACCTATTACTTGGGTGAAAATCCGCCATTTGGAGCAGCATTCACCTATTTTCTAAAAGAGAAATATCCTACCCTTGAAAGTGAGCGAAAGAAAACTGAAGGGGAGAAAAGAAAAGCTGGAGAAACTGTTTATTATCCGAGCTACGAGCAACTTCAAGCTGAGAAAGAGGAAGAAAAACCTTTTCTGATTTTTACCATCAAAGATGTGAATGGTGAGGTGGTCAATGAGATTAGAAGTAGTCCATCAGATGGCATCAATCGGGTATACTGGGATTTAACATATCCTGCAATCGATCAAGTGAATACCAGTCTCGCAGATCCGATGAAGAATCTTTCTTCGGGAATAATGGTGCTTCCTGGGAGCTATACTGTGGAGCTGGCCAAGAGTATCGATGGAGAAATAACTCCTCTCACTGCAGCAGTTCCATTCGAGGTAAAAACATTGGATAACCAATCGGTCCCTATCTCAGATCCAGCCGCTATGCTGGCTTTTCATCAGCAGTTGATGGAACTATCCAAATCGGCAAACGGAGCTAGAAATTCTTACAATCAACTGCGGGAAGCTTTGAAATATTTTCAGGCAGCTGCAAGAGTGGTGAAAAGCGCTTCGCTGGACGAAAAAATTAATGCCATGGAAAATACCTTGGATGAGATTGAGTTGACCATGTTTGGAGACCCAATCAAAAACCAACTTGAAATCGATCAGGCGCCATCACTGATAAGCCGGGTGAATACAGCCATTTATGCTGGATCCACAAGTTTGACGGATCCCACGACAACTTCGAAAGAGGTGAAAAGAATAGCTGAAAAATATTTGAGCCCGGTCATCGCAAGCTTAAAGGAATTGGTAGAGGTAAATGTACCAGCGATCAATACGGAACTCGATGCAAATCAAGCCCCTTGGACTCCAGGAAGAATTATTGAGATGAAGAACTAATTATAGGTCTGGATGGCTTAGGAATTCTAAGCTAGTTATAGAAATGAAGGGAGCTTGGTTTATGGAGAAGGCTCTTAAACTTCCATGCAGACTGTCCAAATGCGACTAGTTCTCTAATTTCTCATTTTCTACCTACAAGAAACCGTCATATTGAGAATCATATAAAGAAATCAATTGCTTCCGAAGATCGGAATTGGAGATTATATCTAATTCTTTTGGCTTGGCCGTTTCAAAGAAACTAATTGAGTGGACAAAATGAATAGGAAGAAGTGTGTTATAAAAATAGGAGGCAAGTGAACCATGATTGGTGGCATCGTTTGCCAATCAATCAATGATTAGATTTAACTAACTCTGGCTTTATCTTAATTCCTAAATGTTTAGATTGATTTCCTTCAGATCCGTCATTAACTCTGATTTGCACTCTTTTAGGATTTCAAGTTCTTCCTTTTTTCTTTCCAATTGTTAACCTGAAGCGCGATCAAAATCCCGATGACCACTAAGAATATCTCACCAAAGGCATAGATTAGGTATCTTGTGACCCTATTTTGGGTTAAGAGTTTCTGGCGGATTTTTCGGAAAAATGAGATCATGAATCCTTGTGGATAGGAAGTGTAATTTTCATTTCCGTTCCTTTTCCTTCTTCGCTTATGACTCTCAACTCCCCTCCATGCGCTTTGATAATATCGTAAGAAAGAGAAAGCCCTAAACCAGTTCCTGAGCCTGTTGGCTTGGTAGTGAAGAAAGGTTGGAAGATTTTTTCTTTAATGGCATCCGGTATTCCATTTCCATTGTCTTTGACTGAAATTTCCACTCCATTTTCATTCTTTTTGGAGGAGACGATGACTTCAGGTTGATAGCCGTTACTGCCCAGTTTTGCTTTTTCATTGACTGCATAGAATGCATTGTTGATAAGATTTAAAAATACTCTTCCCAAATCTTGAGTTACTACTTTTATTTTAGGTAAATCAGGATCTAAATCAGTTTTGAAATATGCTTCAAAGCTTTTGTCTTTGGCTCTTAGACCATGATAGCTCAATTTAAGGTATTCCTCTGCCAACGCATTGATATCTGTTTCTGACTTTTCTCTGGAATTGCTACGACTATGTTCAAGCATTCCTTTTACAATTGCACCGGCTCTTTTGCCATGATGGTTTATTTTAGAAAGATTTTCTTTCAAATCTGAAGCAATAAGTTTGACCTCATCAAACTCCCCATTCTCTATCTCTTCTTGAAGTTCGTCAATTAGCTCTTCGCTAACTTCTGAAAAGTTGTTGACAAAGTTTAAAGGATTTTGAATTTCATGTGCGATTCCTGCCGTCAATTCTCCTAAGCTAGCCATTTTTTCTGATTGGATCAGTTGGGCTTGAGTGGACTTTAAATTTTCTAGAGATTGGTTAAGTTCGGCGGTTCTCTCTACAACTTGATTCTCTAAGTTAATATTTAAGAGAAAAAATCTGTATCCAATTAGTAATGCCATTCCAAGTGGGATAAAGACATATGTCATTACTCTAAAAATTGAAAAAATTGTATTTGGTATATTGAAGAAATTTTCGAAGAACACTGCAATCAAAATACCTATTAGAGATCCTAAAAAACCAAAAGTTGCAATTCCAACACCCTTTTGCTTTTCATTTTTTACCTTAATGAGAATTTTAACAGTAAATACTATTACCAGTATTAAAAATAGGCCTCGGAATAAAAGAGAATATGTGAAAGGCCAAATGATTGTAGATATTGCCAATATTGGTACAAAGTACGGTAAATAAGTAAATGTTTTAGAGGGCTTTAGATTAAAAATAGAGCTGATAGCGAAGGGATAAAAAGAAATTGCCAGCCCTGAAGTGAGAATTGCATAATAAATGCCAATTAATATATAAGAAAAAATACTAAAGTCATTTAGCTTAAAAATAAATGGAGTGATTGAATGAAATATCCAAAATAGTATTATAAAATTTACATAATAATATGTGTTGTCTTTCGGGTCTAAATAAATGAAAAAGGATAAAAGTATAAATATAATCAATAACATTGAGATTGCCGAATAAGTTACAATTTTATTGTTGTTCTCATCCTTTGTTATTAGATCGTTTATTTGATTTCCTGTTATTCCAATACCAAAACCAAAACTTCCACTTAAAATATCTAAATATTTTTTATATACTTTCCCATTATGGTAAGAAAACCTGACAGCCAATAAGTGTTTTTCTTTTGGTAGAATCTGAATTGGCCTATGGAGTTTGCTAATTGGCATAAAAGTCTTCTCCTCCTCAGGAGTGGAAGAGAATTTTCCATAGGTGTGAACTAATTTCCCGTCTAGGTATACTTCTGCCGCCCCCCAAGTGTAAAAGTATAAATTCCAAGGTTGCTCGTAGATACTGGAATCTGCCTTAAAGCTTAGCCTAAACCAACCATAATTATTCCATAATGAATCTGGTATAGGTTCTGAAAGACCTGAAGGGGAAAAGCGGGTCCAATCACTATCATCATAGGATGGATTTGCCCATTCTAAATTATCTCCTCCTTGGAACTTCCAATCTTCTAAGCTGCCTAAACTAATTAAATCCCGGTCCATCATGGAGCTAGTCACCGTAATGAGGGAGTCTTTGGGGCCAATAAATAGAATTAGGTTGAGTAAAAAACAAAAAACCATACCATCAAACAATTAGAACTAACTAAAAATAGTCATTTTCTTTAGTTAGCCTATTATTTTTTACGGGTAATTATCTGGTTTTCAGAATATGACACTTTTAGTAAGGAGTCCTTATTCCTAAAGGAAAATGATAATATTCTATTCGATGTCAGGTAAAGCCACAAACAATTCTGACTGAATCAACCATTGCCCGGACTTTTTGGTCCATTGGGCTGCATAATTTCCTCCTACGATAGATTCTCCCGAACCTTCCGCAAATCCTTTCCATGTTCCACTTTCCCAAGCAAGTTGAGTTTCAGGGTTGACGATGATTTCATCGGGAGTTCTTATCCAATACATCCTTGGGCCACTTGCTTTCCTGATATATTCCAAAAGCTTAGTTTTTCCCGAAATCAAAGTTCCCGCCCCAGTGGTAATCAAAATATCGTCCGTCAAAAAAGTAGCATTGAGCTCCTCATCAAAAGCGCCTAGGGCTGCATTGGATTTTGCCCTGAGCGCAAGAATCTGCGATTCTTCAGATTCTTGCGCAATAGAGCATATAGGCAATAGTATTAATATGATCCCGAAAACAAGTTTCATTTCTTGTCTCTGTAATGATTAAACCAACTCAAAATCGCTGCATTCTTACCTAATAGCATACTTGGTCTATTGACTAAGCCATGAGAGGCATTGGGAATTCTAACCATAGCAGACTCTACACCCTGAAGCTTGAGTGCCGCATAATATTGCTCAGACTCAGAGATAGGAGTTCTATAGTCGTTCTCTCCCGTTAACAGCATGGTTGGAGTTTTTACATTTCCCACCAAAGAGATTGGTGATCGTCGGTGATAGTATTCTACATCTTCCCATGGTTTTGCTCCAAACCAGTATTTGGTGAAGAATACTGGATTATCTGCATGCAATACAAAGCTGTACCAATTGATTACAGGCTTCGCGACGACGGCAGCTTTAAATCGGTCGGTTTTTCCAATGATCCAAGCAGTCAAGACACCACCGCCAGAGCCCCCTGTCACAAATAAATTGTCCGTATCGATATAGCCTTTTTCTATAACAGCATCTACGCCTGACATCAAGTCTTCGTAGTCGTGATTTGGGTAATCATGGTGAATAGAATTGCCAAATTCCTGACCATATCCCGTACTCCCTCTAGGATTGGTATAGAGCACCACATATCCCGCAGCCGCATAAGCTTGAATTTCATACGCAAAAGACGGTCCGTACATGGCAAATGGACCTCCGTGAATTTCCAGGATGAAAGGGTACTTTTTGGAAGGATCAAAATCCGGAGGCGTTACAATCCAGCCCTGGATTCTTTTACCATCAAAACTGGATTCCCACCATAACTCTTCAGTTTTTCCGATTTTCCTGTAGGAGAAAAGGTCGTCATTCAGGCGAGTAACCCTTGTTTTAGTTCCATTGCTCCAAATGGCTAAATCTGCCGGGTGTTCTGGACCTCCTTCTGTGAATGCAATTTTATTGTTGGCAGAAACAGAATAAGTTCCCGAATTGTAGGGTCTTCCCAAATCCAATCCTCCCAGCCCATCAACTATGGTTCTTACTTTGCCGGTCAGGGCTACATAACCCACTTTGGTATCGCCAAACTCATCATATTGAAAATAGATGCCTTGTCCATTGGCATCCCATTGAGGATTGGAGGCATCCCTATCCAGGTCTTCCGTTAAATTTTTCACACCGCTGCCATCAGTATTCATCACGTATAGGTGAGTGACCTGATATCCCTGAAAAGTGTCATTGTTCCCTGTGTAGGCAATCTTTTTCCCATCAGGAGAAAGCACCGGGCCAGAGTCAGGACCAAATCGGTTAGTCAATGCTTTGATACTTCCATCAGTTAAGTTCAGTTGATAGATTTCTGAATTAGCTGGTTCAAACTCTGCATTCTCTCTAAGATTGGCGGAGAAGAACAAAGATTTTCCATCCTTTGACCACACCGGGCTTCCATAATTGTGGTCATCCGAAGTCCATTGTCTGGCAGTGCCACCGGCTAAACCAATGGTGAAAATCTGTCTGTTTCCAGGTTTTACATAGCCAGCTCCATCTCTCCTGTAGACCATCTCGTCAATGTAGATAGGGGCTGCATTCCAGTCCGCTCCTGTAGGTTTTGATGGGATGTTGAGTAGCGATTTTGGAGTGGAAGGCACAAATTGGGTGAAGGCCAAACTCTGATTGTCGTAAGACCAAGAGACAGAGCCCGGAGGAACAGCCGAATTGGTCAGGGCAACGGAGGTTTGGGTATCAAAGTAATGGACGAAAAGCTTGGTCTTGTCATCTTGTTGATTTGAAAGAAATGCAAGCTTGGTTCCATCATGAGACCATACAGGAGCGTAGTCCCGCTGATTTCCCTGAGTGATGGGACGGTTCTGACTTCCATCGCTATTGACAATCCAGAGATTTGAATAGTCTCTGTCAGTCATGATATCCTTAAAATTACGGACATATACCACTTTGCTTCCATCCGGTGATATGCTGGGCTCAGTGACATATTCCATATCGAAAAGGTCCAGTGGCTGAAGGGCTGTCTTTACCTGAGCCTCTACTTGGGCAATCATTCCCAGACAAATAATCCAGAGTAAGAGTATTTTTTTCATGTGTTTATAATTTAAATTTTTAGGACAAATGGAATCTTCGCATGGATTTAATACATCCCTGCTGGTTGCCTTTGTCCCATCTTGATTTTATATGTTCTTTTTGATAGTTCTCAATTTTTTATTCTTAAAAATAGCAACAGGAATATAGAGTAAAATTAAAACTAGGATAAATATCCCCAGTGCCAGTAGCTCTTTGTTAGTTAATTGAAAGAACACCCAAGCCAAAGCTATAAGTGTGATAAGGCCAATCAGATTTCCTCCGGGAACCTTGAAAATTTTCGGGTCTTGATTTTTGCTATTCCATCGAAGTTTGAGAAAAGCCAAAACTGCCCCAAAATAGATAAGTAAGGAAGCTCCTGTCACTAATACCAGCAAGTATCTAAAGCTCCCCGAAGCAGCAAACCCAAACTCCAGAAAACCCAGAAAAACTATCGCCACAAAAGGGCTTCTATAAGTTGGGTGAATCTTGGAAAAGACATCGGGTAATAAGCCGTCTTTGGCTCCTGCATAAAGAACTCTAGGAAGCAATGTCAAAATAGAGCTGAGCGTACTCCAAACAGCAATAAAAGAAAGGGCTAAGACTATTAAAAAGCCTACTTCACCGAAAAGCGCTTTTGCCAGTTCAGCCAAAGGAGCCTCCTGGTTGCTTAGCATGGAAGTGCCCAATACACCTTGTGCGGCAAGATGGATGGCACAAAATGCAAGAATCACCAAGACTACACCTATAATGAAACCTAAAGGGCCTGTTCGGCTGGGATTTTTCATTTCCCCTCCTGAAGCCAAGGCTAGCTCTCCGCCCAGGAAAGCAAAAATCAATAAAATGGAAGCCTCTCCGATTTTCCCGAATTCCGGGAATCCCTGCCAAGCGATATTGGCAGGGTCAATTCTTGTAAAACCAAAAATCACCAATAACATTAATGAAAGGACTTTGGTCCAAGTCAAAACTTTGATGAAAAGCATACTGTCTTTGATTCCTTTGATATTAAGAAAGCAGCTGAAAATGATAATGGCTCCAAAAAAAGTGATTCTAACCCAAGTCAGCTGGAAAACGGGAAAATAGGTTCCTGCTATGTCTGCCAAAGCATTCATCAAGGCACCACAAGCCAAGACACCTACTCCCAGCCAATAGAGAATGTTAGAAACAAAACCTGCCATGGGTCCGAATGCTCTTTGGATATACACGTACATCCCACCGGTGTCGGGAATTCTGCTACTCAGCTCGCCGAAACATAGTCCTAAGCAGAGAAATATCAGCCCACAAAAAATGTAGGCCAGGATACTGGAAGGGCCCAAAATTACATAGACCAGAGCGGGCAAAAGAAATATCCCACTGCCTATGGAAATACTTAAAACATTGGTGATGACGCCCATCAAACCCAGTTCTCGTTTCAGTTCTCCCGATTTACTTTCTGACATAGCGTAGAATTATTTTTTGGGTTGAGGAGTTGGAGTTTGTACGCCCACTTTTTTGGACCAAGTATCCCAGTCTTTCAAAAGCTCTTGATATTTTTCTGGAAAAGTGTTTTTAAGGTCATTTTGCTCAATTAGATCATTTTCAAGGTCATATAGACCAAAATTTTCCCTTTCGAAAGGAATTTTTAAATTCAAAAGCTTCCATTTTCCTTTTCGGAGCATTGCATAGCCCCTATGCTCCAAAGCGAAAACATAAGTGGAATCATGAGCTTCTGACTTTTCATTTTTCAAGATGGGAAGAATAGATTCCCCTACGGGTTTTTGCACTGCTTTCTCCTGAAATTGATCCGGGTATGTGATGCCTGCCAAATCATAAATAGTTGGGGCGATATCCATGACGCTTAGAAATGAATCATGGATTTTTCCTTTGAGATTGACAGGACTTCCTGAGATGATTAAAGGAGCAGTCATTCCACCTTCGCTGGTAAAGCCCTTATAGAGATAAAAAGGAGAGCTTCCTGCCTCCGCCCATTGCGGGCCATAGGAAATAAAGGAGTTTTCTTTTCCCATTTGGGAATATTCGTCTGTGTAATATTCTTTTAAGAATGGCCCGAAATAATCCGAATAGAAGAAATCTTCTCCAGCTGCTCCATTATCAGTCATGAAAATGATTAGCGTATTTTCATAGGCTCCTTTTTCCTTTAAAAAAGAGAAAAGTCGACCAATATTTTCATCCAAATTATCCACCATTCCTGCATAAAGCTCCATTTTTCGGGCCTCTTTTTTTTGTTCCTCAGCACTCAATGAGTTCCAAGGTTTGATAGCAGGGTGGAGAGGAGGAACCTGAGAATTGCTTGGAATCATTCCCGCTTCTTTAAGGGACTCCAATCTATCAGCTCTTAATTGTTCATATCCCGCATCGAATTTTCCTTTATACTTTTTCCAATATTTTTCATCTACTTGAAGAGGCCAGTGGGGAGAAGTATAGGCTGCAAAAGCAAAGAAAGGCTGTTGATCATCCAAATTGGAGGATATATATTCCAGAAGTTTATCCGTGTATAAATCAGTGGAATAGGCTCCCTCTGGCCAATTTGTTTCAACTCCGTTTTCAGTGTAAATGGATTCGGGAGTTTCTGGAAATATCCCACGCGAACTGTAATGATTGGCTCCGCCTTCTAAGGTGACAAAGGAATTTTCAAAACCCTTGTTGGCAGGATTAGCTTCTTCAGTCAAGCCTAAATGCCATTTGCCAGCAATGTAGGTGTGATATCCTGCTTCTTGGAGCAAAGAAGGAAGAGGAATGACTCGGTCACTGAGTTTGCCTTCATATCCGGGTACATCACTGACCAAATCCTGCGAACCCATTCCTGCCACATGACTGTAATTTCCGGTCAATAGCATGGCTCTTGTGACAGCACAAAAAGGGGCTGTATGAAAGCGACTGAATCGAATTCCTTCAGCAGAAAGTTGATCCAAATTTGGCGTTTCTATGTTTCCTCCAAAGGATCCTAAATCTGCATAACCTAAATCATCGGCAACAATCAAAAGGATATTTGGAAGCTTTTTTTGAGGAGCCTCTTCTTTTCTTGAACAGGAAAAAATAAGAAAAAACAAAAATAAATACAGAGTCGCTCTCATTCAGGATATTAGATTCTGTCAGAAGATAAGCATTTCTTATAAAAATCAGCTAATTAGGTTGATCTCCTGTTATATAGAAGTCTCCAGATCCTAGTTGGAAAATGGTATGAATAAAAAAAGCTTCCCCAATTTAAAGAAGCAATAACCAGAGTTAAACTGGCATGTTTTGCTCTATTGGGGAAGCTTTTACAGAAGTTATTTAAAGCCTTAGGCACTCACTCTGTTGGGAGCCCAGCTGGCACACATCATACCAGGAGCAGCGTGTTGTGGATTAGCGCAATCCTCTCTTTCGTATCTCAAACAGGTAGTGCAATTTCTATCATCTTTCAGTGCTGCCTTCATTTCAAATTGATCGCAGGTATAGTTGCCTGAAACTTCTACACCATGGACTTTACATACTTTGTCAGCTTTTAAATTTTCACAGTTTTGACAATTATTTCCTAATCTGATAGCCATAATAGTTTTGTTTAGTTTAAATTCTAATCTAATAGGCTGTTTGCATAGAATCAATTTAAATAGCTGTAAATCAATTAATTGTAATTAGACTGATTTGAAATAAGAAAAAGTTAGAACTTTTTGGAAGGCTTTTAGTTTGTGGTGTTTTTGTCCTTGTTTGTCTGTTTTTCTGCCAGTTAGAAAAAAAATGGCTAAGAGTCAGCTTCCGAAAGACTCGCCTGTCCAAGCAATTCGCTAATGAGTAAATGAGCAGATAGGCAAAACATCCACAAAAGATTGCTTAATCATTGATATTTAGGAGGATTCCTTTATTTAATGCTTTGCATTTGAATTTCCTGGAATTTTTGAAGTTGATTTTTCTTTGGTTCAACGTACCACATATTCAATAAGCCCTTACCTTTTACTTGTACTTTTCCTCTATGCTCGAAACATAACTCTGTATCGTCTTTGATGAGATTATAAGTGAGCTCGGAGATGTTGATTTTATTGAGACCGCAGCAAGCTTCCATTCGCTGAGCTGTATTTACTGTATCTCCCCAGATGTCATATTGAAATTTTTTGATACCCACTATACCAGCTACCACAGGTCCCGTGTTAATACCTATCCGCATATCAAATTTGGCTTTGGAGGGGATGGATGGATCAAAGTTTCTTTGATTGATAAAATCTTTGACTTTAATAGCAGCCTTGATTACATCATGTACATTAGATTGATTATTCAATCCCCCGGCTGCCAAATAGGCGTCTCCTATGGTTTTGATTTTTTCCAATCCAAACTCTTCCATGATCAAATCGAAAGCTTTGAAACAAATATTTAATTCATACACCAATTCCTTGGCGGTGAGGTGCTGAGCTTTTTTGGTAAAGTCAGCAAAATCTGTGAAAATGACAGTGACTTCTTCAAAATCCCGAGCTTCTGAGTTTCCCTTTTCTTTTAACTCCTCAGCAACTTTTGCCGGTAGTATATTCAGTAATAATTTATCTGATCTTTCCTTTTCACGCTGAATGATTAAACTTGATTTTTTCACAAACTTGTATCTTCTCCACCAGCCGATTGCTAACACCAAAAAGAGAACACCACTTACCATAAAAATGATGCGTTGGTTTCTTGCGACCTTCAGTTGCTCGTCAAATAACAAGGCACTTTCCCTCCTTTCCTGTTCGTTTTGAATACTGTCTAAAAGTTGCTGTTTGGCAAATTCATAGTTGAGTTTCATTTGGGTAATGCCCTTGGTATTGGATTCGTTCCGGATACTATCTTTAAGTTGTGTAGCTTTTTTCAAATAATCCAATTCTGCTCTGTAGTCGCCTTTTTCTTCTGCGATTTCCATTAGTCTTTCATAGGCCATTCGAATGACTTTGACCTCGGAGGCAGATTGTGCGTTTTCCAGAGATTGTTCGGCATGGATCTGTGCTTTTCCTAGCTCTTCTTTTTCTACATAAAGACTTGCCAGCCTATTATGTGTGTAGGCTAAGCCTCTCGAATACCCTAAAGAGTCACGGATTTCCAAGGCGCGTAATAAGGTTTTCTCTGCAAGGTCTAGATCTCCTTTGATCGCATAGTTATTCCCCAAATTGCTCAGAGATAATCCTATGGAATAGGGGCTATTGCTTTCATAGGCTTTTTCTAAAGCCATCTGGTGGTAATAAATAGCAGAATCCAGTGGACCGGTATGCTCAAAAATGATAGCTAAATTATTTAGGCTGGAGTGAATTCTTTGAGGGTCTCCTTGAGATTTTTCCAAGGCCATTGATTTTCTGGCGTGGAAAAAGGCTTCTTCATAATCATGCTGATCATAATAAACCAAGCTCATATTATTATGCACACTTGCCAGTCCGAGGGAGTCATCCTTGGCCTCATACATATCTAATGCAATGAGGTGGTTTTCTATGGACTTTTCTATATCTCCAAAAAAGGCATAAATACCAGCTACAAAAGTGTGTGCTCGAGCTTTTTCTCTATCAAGTCCAGCCTCTTGGAGTTTGGGAATCAGATCCTCAATGGGCTTAGGATTATAGGTTGAGGGTTCATATTCCTGCTTGGCCATGATTCTGTAAAATTCGCTTTTGATCTGGCCAGTTGAATAGTCCAGTTCCTTGCTGATTTCTAATGCCTTTTCGGCACATTTGATGGCTTCCAGATAATTATAGTCCCCATATTGCTGGTAGGAGAGCTCGCAAAGGCTGTCAATTTGGGCAACAATTTGCCCTTGCCCCCTTGCTACAAAGCAGCTGATTAAAAATATCCATATGAAGTGAAATCTAATTTTCACCTTTCTGTCTTTTTTGTTTCAAATACTCATAATGGCTATTATCGGAAGGACTTCGGACGATTTTACTTTCCGGTAATGGCCCCAACTGCTGAACTGCCAAATCCATAGCTCGCATCATTTGAGCTAGCTTTTCCGGGTTTCCCTTTGCTAGATTTTGGGTTTCTCCCGGATCAGATTTTAAATTGAATAACAAGGTGTCATGGGGAGCTACAGCTTTCATTCCCGGACTTCCCTGATATCCCACAAAAGGCCTCTTCACTTTCCATCCTTCCTCCTGATAGGCCCTTTGATCTGCTCCCATGTAGTATAGAAATTCGTTTCCCTCCCGGGTTCCGTTTTCAAATAAAACCGTGCTAAGGTCTCTTCCGTCAATGACTCTATCTTGCGGAATTTCGGTACCAACTATTTTACAAAAAGTAGGAAACCAATCCATTTGAGTGGCTAAGTCTTCATATACCTGGCCGGGTGCAATTTTGCCTTTCCACATGGCTACGGTGGGAACTCTTACTCCTCCTTCAAACGTGTATTGCTTACCTTCTCGAAGTGGACCTGCCGAACCTCCATGATCTTCCATAACCAGCCATGGACCATTATCGGAAGAGAAAATCACCAATGTATTTTCCATCAGTCCTTTTTCTTCCAGCTTCCTCAAAATCTCCCCAACACTCCAGTCTATTTCTTGAATCACATCTCCATATAAGCCTCTTTCAGAACTTCCCTCAAACTCCGGCGATGCGTAAATTGGCACATGGGGCATGTTGTGAGCCAGATAGAGCAAGAATGGGTTTTCTCCAGCATCTTCTATGAATTGCAGGGATTTCTCGGTATAGGTCTTGGTCGTAAACCGCTGATTAACTTGAATCGAGTCCACTTCAAAATCTTTGAGATAGACTACCGACTCCATATCATTGCTGTAAGGGATGCCATAATAACTATCAAAGCCCTGATTCAAGGGCAGGAACTTTTCCATGTGCCCCAAGTGCCATTTTCCCACAATGCCTGTTCGGTAGCCTTTCTCTTTTAAAATCTCTGCAAAAGTGATCTCCTCCTGATCCATTCCGGTGAAGCTTTCCGGGAAAAAAACTGAATTGATGCCCATTCTCTGAGGCATTCTACCTGTTAAAAGGCCGGCTCGGGAAGGACTGCAAACAGGGGAGGCAGAGAGAAACGAAGTGAATTTGATCCCCTCTTTTGCCATTCTGTCAATATGGGGAGTCTTGATATCTGTAGCTCCGAAGCAACCTAGATCGCCGTAGCCTAGGTCGTCAGTGAAAATAAAGACGATATTAGGAAGCTCGCTTTTTTGTTCGGTAGGGAGCGTCTCCTTACAGGCAAAAAACAGCAGTGAAAAACAGAAAATCAGACTAGATTTCTTCATGTCTTCTAAGGATTAGGCGGGTTTAACCAAGTCATCTTGAGGATATATACATTTTCTTTTGGACGATCCCGGGAGTCAGTAGCGACAGCAGCGATTGCATCTATTACTTCCATGCCTGAGATGGTTTGCCCAAATACCGTATAGTTTTGATCTAAATGAGGCGTTCCTCCTATATCTTGATAAATTTTCCTATGATGCTCTGGAATTGTGTATGAATCAAAATCTTGAGTTTTTACTCTGCTTTCCCATCGACTTGCCAATTCAGCTTGCAGTAAACTATCCTTGGACTCTCTGGCTTGTTCAATAGAGTCGAGCAAGCTTTTGTTATTGGGATTATTGACAGCAAAATGTCTTTGTAAAAAGGAATTGATTCTTCCTTCATTATGTGTTAAGAGACTGTCATTTTGGATTTTTCCCTGAACCAAATAAAACTGTGTACTGCTAGAAGCCCTCGCAGGATTATTGGTTCTGGCAGCTCCCAGCGCTCCTTTTTGATGAAAGAGTTCTGGGTGGATTTCTGCCGGAATTTGGTAAGGCAAGTCTGCGCTACCTAGTGGATCACCAATGACAGCTTCTTTGCTTTTGATATCTCCGGCCTGAACCATGAAGTTTTCAATCACCCGGTGAAACAAGAGGCTGTCATAAACATTTTCTTGAACCAATTTCAAAAAATTATCACGATGTAATGGAGTTTCGTGATAGAGTTCGATAATTATAGGACCATAGCTAGTTTTGATTTCTACCTGTGGCCTGAGTTGAGCCTTGGCAGCAAACACTGTCAATGAAAATACAAGAATTAAAAATGCTCCTTTTTTCATCTGTTTATAATTTGTTTTTTAGAGGTCAGATGGAATGCCCAGGATAATCATTCCTCTGTGTGATATTTTTTTCTCATGGGCATTTCATAATAATTTTGTGAGTAAGGACTAGGTTTAATGATGATGGGCCATTCGGTGTTTTTTCAAAATGTCTTCACCGAAATCATTGCCTTTTTCCCTCCAAATGGTGTGGATATGGTTGGCATTATCCAGGAATCCAACATTATCATATTCTATTAGAAAATCCGGACTATGGATAATGTAATAATGCGGTTTCATCGGCTCATAACTTCCGATCCAGGCAAAATATATTTGGTCCATACCTGCACTATGTAGTTTTTGCAGGTATTCCTCGGATTTTTCATGTTCTAGATTGGCTATATATTCTTCTATCAAGTAGTGCAATATCTGTTGCTGGGCTTCTGACATTTCGGAACCTTTGATTCCCTGATATTCTTCTAGCCACTGCGGCCTTCCCGGGCTGGTGATGATATCACCGGGAACCTCCATGGCTAGTGTTGCTTTGGCTTTTTGCTCATCATTGAGTGTATTCACCAGCCAAAAGCCATAATCTTCTTCCTTGCTCAAGGGTCTAAGCCCTGCATATTGGGTGTTTTCTACTACAGCAGGATCTGAACCGAGGAATAAAGGAGTCATTGAAAAATTATCTCCTGATACAGTTAAGTTCAGGGAAATATGATGCCCTTCAAATTTTAAGCCCCAGACAAGGTCCGTTTGCGGATTGCCCGAAATCGCAATAAAATAGTTGCCATAATCCCAGTTGAGACCGCGTATCATTTTTATAGAGTTTTCATTGATAGCCCCCTCCTGGTATTTTATTTCAAAAAGTTCATGCAGTATATCATCTACTTGCATGATGGCGAAAGTTTTGAGATATCCTTGGGAACTGAGGATTTCACTCAAAATCTGATGAAAGGCAATTTTGCTTTTGTCAGATAGCTCACCGAAGGCCAATCCATTTCTTGGGGCCAGCCCTAGGGGGAGGTTTGTCCAGTCAATTCTTGCGCTGTCGGTAAAAGCTATGCTGATTTGCTGCCTTTGTTCACTTTCCAAAGTATTTAAAAATTCATTGGTCTTAGTTTGAATAGATGAACTAGACTGGCCGTAAAGATTGGGAGCAACCAAAAGCACCAAGAAAAAGAAGCAGTATTTCATAGAAATTATTTTTTGAAAAGATTCAGATAACTGAGGACCCTGAAAAACTAACTTAGAATGGAAGGTCTCAGAACCGATGTCAATATACCATTTCAGCTAATTATTAGTTGGGCTCAGCTGATGAAAAGAGGTCAACCACAAAAACCTGTGGAGGTAAATTTTTGACCCTTAGGTAATTTACTTGAAAAAATTCAAAAAATCTAATAAATGTTATATAAAAACTGCTGTTTGAATAATAAAAAATGGACTTGAAAGGGACAGATTGTGTAAAGTTTTTTTATTTAGTGTTTACTCTGGCAATTTGGTTATTGAGTTTTTTTGAAAGGAGTAATTGTGTAACTGAGTAATTGAGTGTCAGTGCTATTTTGAATTCTCGCTTCTCGCTTCTCGTCTCTCATCGCCGTAAATCGGAAATTTATCTCTGCTCTTAGGTCGAAGTAGAACTTCGATATTCAACATTTATCATTCGATGTTCGATATTTTCTGGGATGTGCAATTGAGTATATGAATGTCGTTATTTTGAATTCTCGTCTCTCGCCTCTCGCTTCTCGTCTCTTGCCTCTCATCGTCGTAAATCTGAAATTTATCTCTGTTCTTAAGTCGAAGTAGAACTTCGATATTCAACATTCATCATTCGATGTTCGATATTTCTGGGATGTGTAATTGAGTATCGTTTTTTTTGAATTCTCGTCTCTTGCTTCTCGCCTCTCGCTTCTCTCTTCTCTCTTCTCGCTTCTCGTCTCTCATCGCCGTAAATCTGAAATTTATCTCTGCTCTAAGGTCGAAGTAGAACTTTGATATTCAACATTCATCATTCGATGTTCGATATTTCTGGGATGTGTAATTGAGTATCGTTTTTTTTGAATTCTCGTCTCTTGCTTCTCGCCTCTTGCTTCTCGCCTCTCGCTTCTCTCTTCTCGTCTCTCATCGTCGTAAATCTGAAATTTATCTCTGCTCTAAGGTCGAAGTAGAACTTCGATATTCAACATTCAACATTCATCATTCGATGTTCGATATTTTCTGGGATGTGTAATTGAGTATATGAATGTCGTTATTTTGAATTCTCTCGCTTCTCGCCTCTCATTGTCCTCAATCTTACCCCGAAAGCTCTCGGGACATAACTCGCAAATCCCAATTTCCTTCATCCTTCTCGCTTCTACCTTCTCACTTTCAAATCTGTCATCTTGTCACTTTTTTGGGTTTGGAACAGGCATTGATAATCCAATGATGTCAATTATTGTATTCACCAAACTGATTTATACCCATGCAGGAAAAAGGTACCATCTCGATTCATACCGAGAATATTTTCCCGATCATCAAGAAGTTTTTGTATTCCGATCACGAGATTTTTCTCCGTGAACTCGTATCCAACGCCGTAGATGCTACTCAGAAAATCAAGCGCCTTGCGACATTAGGTCAGTACAAAGGAGAATTGGGTGACATCACTGTGGAGGTTTCTTTTGATGAGAAAAAGAAAACCATCACCATCGCTGACAAAGGCCTGGGGATGACAGCTGAGGAGATCAAAAAGTACATCAACCAGATTGCTTTCTCCGGTGCCACCGAATTTGTGGAGAAATTCAAAGATGCCAAAGACGCCAATGAGATCATTGGTAAGTTTGGTTTGGGTTTCTACTCTGCTTTTATGGTGGCCAAAAAAGTGGAAATTCATACGCTTTCCTATCAGGAGGGAGCTGAACCGGCGATCTGGACTTGTGATGGCAGCACTGAATTTGAAATCAAAAAGGGTAAGCGTAAAGACCGCGGAACAGAGATCGTTCTTCATATCAATGAAGATTCAGAAGAATTCCTAGACAAGTGGAAGCTCCAAGGCATCCTGGACAAATATTGCAAGTTCCTGCCTGTTCCGATCAAGTTTGGCACCAAAACCGAATCCGTAGAAGATGGGGTCGATGATAAAGGAGAAAAGAAATGGAAATCCGTTGAAGTGGACAATATCATTAACACCACTTCCCCGATTTGGACCAAATCCCCAAGTGATCTCAAAGACGAGGATTATCTGGCCTTCTACAAGGAGCTTTACCCTATGAGTGAAGATCCGCTATTTTGGATTCATCTAAATGTGGATTACCCATTCAATTTAACGGGTGTCTTGTACTTCCCGAAGGTGAAAAACGAATTCGAGTTGCAGCGGAATAAAATCAAATTGTTTAGTCGCCAAGTCTTCATTACCGATGAGGTGAAAGATATTGTCCCTGAATTTTTGATGCTTTTGCATGGAGTAATCGACTCTCCTGATATTCCGCTCAACGTATCCCGAAGCTTCCTACAGGCTGATGGAAATGTGAAGAAAATCAACAATTACATCACGAAAAAAGTAGCGGACAAGCTTTCTGAGCTTTATAAAAAGGACAGAAAGGCCTACGAAGCCAAGTGGAATGACATCGGACTTTTTGTGAAGTACGGTATGATCTCAGAGGATAAATTCTATGAAAAAGGCAAAGAATTTACCCTGCTCAAAAATACCAAAGATGAGTATTACACGCTGGATGAGTACACCGAAAAGGTGAAAACTATCCAGAAGGATAAAAACGAGCAGACTATCTTCTTATATGCCACAGACGTGGATAAGCAAGACAGCTTTATTGCCTCTGCCAATAAGAAAGACTATGATGTGTTGGTTTTGGATTCTCCGATTGATAGCCACTTTATCCAGCATATTGAGACCAAGCTGGAGAAAACTCAACTCAAGCGTGTCGATGCGGATGTAGTGGAAAAACTAATCCAGAAAGAAGATAGCTATGCGAATTTGCTTACCGAAGATCAAAGCAAGCAAGTGAAGGAGCTCTTCGAAAAAGCCATCGATAATAAATCCTACACAGTGGAGATTGAAGGCTTGAGTCCTGAAGAAATGCCAGTGACTATTACGATGGAAGAGTGGATGAGAAGAATGAAGGACATGGCGCAGACGGGTGGAGGACCGATGAGTTTCTATGGACAAATGCCGGATAGCTATAAAGTAGCCATTAATGGCAATCACCCAGTGGTCGATAAAATCTTGAAAGCTGAAGGAGAAGAAGCCCAACTGCAACTGGCCAAGCAAGCATTTGACTTGGCGAAACTGTCTCAGGGACTTCTAACCGGTAAGGACCTCACCGCATTTGTTAAAAGAAGTGTAGAGTTGATCTAACCTTTGATGACCTTTGAGGTCTTCAAGACCTCGAAGGTCTTCTTTACTTATCTAAATATTCAAACCTTGGGGTTTCAATCCCGATAGAAATCGGGACTCAAAGGTTAGCCCAATCCCCATCTACCCGACGGGGATTTTTTATTCATACACAATTTTTAGTGTTTCATACCTTAAAAATCAGTTGTTTATTAATAAATTGTATTTCAGGAAGTTATAAATATAAATATTTCTAGAAATAAATTTTTATAGCTGATAATCAATTGCTTATGGGCCTATCTGAAAAAATTTTAGTCAAATTCTTGACTTTATGGATGGGGGGGGTAAGTTTAGTTCAAGTTTTTATCGATGAGGCTTTTTAATAAAAACATCAATTTTAAATCTTTAAAGCAAATGAAAAAAATCTCTGTATTATTAATTCTATGCCTTATTTGTTTTTGGCATTTTGAAGTATTTTCCCAAACCCTCGGGGGCGGAGGGGGCAATACGGTTGAGTGTTTCTCCCAATCCTACACTCAAGATGACTTTGATTATTATGATTGTGGAACTTGTCAAAAAGTTGATGGGCGAAGAGGATATGGCAGTATTAGATTATGTAACACTTAAAAATTAGGAAAAATGAAAGCTAAAATAAAAGTAATTGCATTTGCACTCATTATTGCGACTTCTTTCTCATCATCAGTGATAGGTCAGACACTTGGAGGAGGTGGGACTGTAGACTGTTACTCACAGTCACGTGACGCCGAGGATTTTGATTATTACGATTGTGGAACTTGTGAAAAAGTTGAGGGAAGAATGGCATTTGGAAATGCTAGACAATGTTCAGTTTAAATATTTTGGAGCCCAATTTTTTGGGCTCTTTTTTAATTTCGATAGGTTTGAGAAAAAAATTTAAAGTATATATCGCGCTTATAATAATAATTTGTTCATGTAAGAACTCTAAAAATATTGAGGTCCCATTAATTAAAATGGATGGAATTGAGATATTAAAAGATGAAGTAGGCGTTTCTAGTTTTTACACGTTTCAAGACTATGTCCTTCTTAAAATGAATAAAAAGGTAGGATATGGATTAGCTTTATATCATAAGTCCAATCTAGAAAAACCACTTGCTAGATTTGCGCCATTTGGAGAAGGACCTGATGAATGGGGGGCAATCAGAGTAAATGGTCAAACTTTATCAAAAAATGGAACAAATTATTTGGTTTTGAATGACGGTTTTAAATATAGAGTCCGACTATTGAATCTTGATAGACTTATAAAAGATTCAGTTGAAGTTTATGACTATACTTATGACATTGATAGTAAACATGGGTTAAGCCAATCAATAACCTTTCTGAATGATTCAATTATTGTATCAACTCCTGGTATTGATTCAAAAGAATTTGGGAGACTTAAATTTTATAATTTAAAAGCGGATTCATCTTGGGTTTCAGACCTGTTTCCTCAAGTATTGGACCAAAACTTAAGTCCATTTGATTTCTATTCTCTATATTTTTCTTATATACATGTCAACGAAGGTTCTAAAAAAATAGCTTCCTCTATGGATGCTTTTGATCGAATAGATATATTTGACTTCAATGGAAATTTGGAAAATTCTTATCTTGGAGAATCGGATCATTATATAACAGAGAATCCAAAATTGAAAGAAGAAGGAACATTTCCTCCCTATCCTGTATATTACAAATACTCTACCTCTTCACCTAATCATATTTATGGTCTATATTATAATCAGTTGAATGTTGAAATAGAACAAAAAGAAATTCAACCATTAATTAAAGTAATAGATTGGGAAGGGAATTTGGTTGCTAATTTATTGGTAGACGAATACTTAAGTAATATAGAAGTATATAAGGATGAATCTTTTCTAATTGGAATAGATAAGGTTAATGAAAAAATTATGCTTTACGATCTTAAAAAAGTATTATTATAACGACTATTTTTTAGGGTCTTCTAAAATCATATATAATAAATCAAGTATTATTGAAAATAACTTTTGGTAAATTAGTGTCAAGGTGAAATTGTTCCTAACCGCTTAAATAACTGGACCAGTTTTGTTGCCTAAACTTAGGAACAAAATGATCGAAGACTTACTTAAAAACGCGCGACTTTCTTCCGGTGGTCGAAAGCTACTCACTTCACA
>Ga0189275_100178_pt1 | contig 74249 bp, 59 predicted proteins | sample N19A6minimetaG_FD_130329 | JGI IMG/M metagenome (GOLD analysis project Ga0189275, IMG submission 130329) | Marine microbial communities from the Costa Rica Dome - N19 A6 mini metaG | ecosystem: Environmental > Aquatic > Marine > Oceanic > Photic zone | place: Costa Rica: the Eastern Pacific...
CAATGAGGAAAAAAATTAAAAATAAACGTTAACTTCAGCACCAAAATGAGTCGATCTCGTGCACTTGATTTGCACTGCTCACTTTCATCCGCCGAAGGTGGTATACATTGACCGCCCTATCCAGTCATCTTCATAATCGTTCTAATCGGGGTTCCTTTTTGGATGTGTGTTCTAATGAACGTTTTTCTACCGATGTGGGAAGAAACTACCTCGTGTAAAGAAAGGTATTCGGTACTATCCTTCATTTCTTCACCGTTCAGGTTCCACTCCGTTTTTTTAACCTTTCGGTTCAATCCAACTATCCTACAAACCTCTTTTATGTAGTTGTTGAACTTTTGGTTCGTTATACTATTTCCATATCTGGTACGTGGAAAAATATGGTGTTCCAAATTTTTACCCGTGGAGTACTTCTTGTAAATCTCAAACGTTATCTTGTTCCTTGGTACTTTAACCCTATTCCTTTGGTTTTTAATCTTTCCCATATAATATGAAAAGTACCCAACGGTGTATCCGTGTTCTTTATCAACTACCTTATCATATACCAAATCCCCAACCTTCATATCCACCAAATCACCCCATCTACAACCCACGTTCACAAGAAAAACCAACATATCCTTATATACCTCAAAAGTGGTATAGGTTCTACTTTTCTCCCCTTCTTTGGAGTGTACCCACCTATCTTCCATATAGGTAAGTCTTTTTTCCTTGGTAAGTATCTTTACGTGTTCGGGGTTTTCTTCATCAAACCCTTCGTACTTGTACAGTTTCACCACCTCATCCCTGGTAAGAAAAACTATATCAAGATTTTCATCAGTTCCCAAAAACACCTTTTTTGGTTTTCTGATTTGGAATGTGGTGTTGTACTTCTCTTTACTCCAATTTGAAAAATGGGAGAGTACCTTTACCCTTTTCTTTATAGTAGATGGTTTTAACCCTTTGGTATCAAAACTCCATTTGATAAATCCATATACCCAATCCCTATCAAGTTCATCGGGGAAAAGAAGTGTGTTGTTCCTATTCTGGTAATGGGTGGTGTATTCTATAATCTGTTTTATACAAGAGAGTACCCATCTCCTTGTACTTTCCCTATTCTCGTAATGTTCACTTTTGATGTAATTTTCGTATTCCACAAACAAGGGTAAGAAGTGTATTTCCCTTTGTGTACCATCCTTCCTTTCCTTCCTTTCCTTTCTCAAATAACTCTTTACGAGTGGTACAACGGGTTCCTTATCTTGTTTTTGTATGGTAAGTACCACCCCATTTATTTCATCCAACTTATTTTGAATCAATAAGTTTTTTCCTCGGTGTTCCCTATCCGTTGTCCTTATCGGTTTTTTGGAAGGTTTTTTTCTCCAATTTTCATCCCAATCCTTAACCAAACAAGAAACCCCTGTGGTGATTTTTGTTCTCTCTCCGTTGTAGTAGTAATCGATAACCACCCTCACTTCGTCATCTTTGGTGGTATCTTTTTTACTCTTTTTGTAGTCTAACCGTGGATATAACCCCATTTCAACCTCTGATTTCTCTATACAATATACGAAAAAAAGGTGAATTTTAGTACCCAATTTGGTACCCAATGAGTGTTTTTTGGAAGTAAAAAACCCCTAACTGATTGATTTTCAATAGTTAAGGGTTTGGATTTATGTGGTACCTCCAGGAATCGAACCAGGGACACACGGATTTTCAGTCCGTTGCTCTACCAACTGAGCTAAGGTACCATGCCGTTAAGCGGGTGCAAATATAATTTCAAAATTAGGATTTACAAACAAAATCTGGAAAAAGGCGGTGGTTTTTTTTTCAATTCTCGATCTTTGTGTCATGAATTTGGTCGTCGATGTTGGGAATACCTTGGTGAAATATGCTGTTTTTGAAAACGGTAGGATGCTCCATGACCAAAGTTCGGAGTCTGGCTTGTTCCTTTCCCAGATCAAGGAGCTTTTTGAGCAATACCCCAGAATTGGGCAGGCATTGATCAGCTCCGTAGGGAAAATGGACAAAAAAGAACATGATGTTTTGTCCCTGTTCTGTAAGGTGCATGTACTTTCCAATAGCTCAAAGGTGCCTTTTAAGAACAGCTACGCCACGCCCCACACCCTTGGGGTGGACAGGTTGGCCTTGGCCACTGCGGCCTTTTATCAAAATCCAAGGGGCAACACCTTGGTGATCGATGCCGGAACCTGCATTACCTATGATATGGTGAACAATGCGGGGGAATATGTGGGAGGGGCCATTTCGCCGGGTGTCCGGATGCGCTACCGCGCCATGCACGAGCAAACGGCAGGACTGCCCTTGCTGGAACCGGAGGAAGTTTTGGACTTTATAGGCAATTCTACCCATACTTCCATGCACAGTGGGGTGATCAATGGGGTGTCGCGGGAGGTAGATGGCATAATAGACCAGTATGGTGCCCGCTTTGAACATTTAACAGTTATTTTAACAGGCGGTGACTCCCATTTTTTTGCCAAAAGGCTAAAAAACACCATATTTGCGAACCCTAAATTTCTCTTGGAGGGACTAAATTACTTGCTGGAATACAACAAAAGCTAGATGGTTAGGAAATTTTTGATTGCTTTTTTTTGCGTGGTTGCCCATGGCATTTTTGCGCAAAACGGTACAATATCACCGTACTCATACTTTGGAATAGGTGACCTAAGGAACAATGGGACGGTAGATAACCAAATGATGGGAGGAGTTAGCATGTATGGGGACAGTATCCACATAAACCTAACCAATCCGGCAGCATATTCAAAGCTGAAACTTACTGCATATACAGCGGGGATTTCCCATACCGAGTACCGGTTGAAGGACTGGTCCGAACAACAGAACACTTCTGTGACCAACCTGGATTATTTGTCCATTGGTTTTCCATTGGCCAAAAATGTGGGTATGGGCTTTGGGTTGATGCCACTTTCTTCCGTGGGATATAGCCTAAGGGATGAAAGGACTACCACAGGGGGTGCTTCCGTTACCAATGTTTTCTCAGGGGATGGAGGCCTTAACCGAATATATGCCTCAGTTGGGTTTGAGTTGATAAAAAACTTGAGTCTTGGGGTCACGGCGAGCTACAATTTTGGTACACTCGAGTACAGGAGGATCCAAAGCGTGGAAGATGTGCAATTTGGAACCTTGGAGGATCGTGAGTCCCGCATCAATGGGTACGATTTTAAATATGCCCTGAACTATACCCCCACCATAAAAGATAAATATACCTTATATACTTCGGTCTTGGTGAGCACCCAAGGGAACCTCGTTTCCAAGAACTCGGCCAAGCTGGGGTCGTTCTCGTTGGTCACAGGCGAGGAGATAGAAGTGTTGGATGTTAATTTGGATGCGGACAACCTTAGGAACACCGAATTGAAAATACCGACCCGTGCCACGGTAGGTCTGGGTTTTGGCGAGGATAAAAAATGGTTTTTAGGGGGAGAGTACAGTTTTCAGCAGTTCGGTGATTTTGAAAACACCTTCCTAGGCTTGGAGAATGTAACCTATAATGATGCCGCTACCTATTCTTTCGGAGGGTATTTTGTTCCGGACTACCGTTCCATCACCAGCTATTTTAAAAGAGTTACCTATAGGGCAGGTTTGCGATACGATGTAAGCGGCTTGGTAGTGAACAATAAAGAGATAAACAACTTTGGCATAACTTTTGGACTTGGATTACCGCTGGGTAATTCCTTCTCCAATCTTAACCTCGGTTTTGAGCTGGGAAGAAGAGGAACCACGGATGCGAACCTTATCGAAGAAAGTTATTTTAAGGTCAATGTTGGGTTATCCTTAAATGACCGATGGTTTGTTAAGAGAAAAATAAATTGATACCATTTTTTTAGAGAATTCATAAATAACCACCCATATAAGTCCCTTTAACAGGATTTTTTAATGAAAATTTGTACTTTAACCACTTTAAAATTAGTAAGATGAAGAAGAAACACTACTTAACGATGATAGCGGTCATTATGACGACGGGATTAAGTATGGCTCAAGCACAAAATCCCGAGTGCATGACCAATCTTTCCATTTACGCAGAACACGCTAAAGTAAAAAACTATGATGCCGCTTACGAACCATGGAAAATGGTTTACGAAAGCTGCCCAGACATCAACAAAGCCAATTTCTCCTATGGTGAGAAAATCTTGGCACACAAAATTGACAACTCTACCGGGGCCGATAAGGACGGGTACATCCAGGAATTGTTGTCCCTGTATGATAACAGTGGAAAATATTTCCCAAAAAATTACCCTACAGCCGTAACTGAAATTGATAAGGCCCTTTTGCTGTATGATAACAAAATGGCATCCGATGATCAATTGTTCGAAATGTTGGACAAAGCCTTTAAGGAAGATCGTGACAATTTCAAGAACCCCAAAGCCCTATATCTATATTTCTCAGCTTTGGTGAACTTGCATGATTCTGGTAAAAAAGATCTTCAGGATGTTTTTGATACCTATGATGATGTCACCGAAAAGGTAGAAGAGGAAAACAAAAAGTTGACCGATGTAGTTACCAAATTGCTTCCCAAGGATTCTGCAAACACCATTACTTCCAAAGAGAAGAGAATGCTAAGAGTGGCCAGTACAAACTCGGAGTCTTATGGAAAGGTAGGAGCTAGTATCGATTCCAAATTGGGAGCCTTGGCTGACTGTGACAACCTTATCCCTCTATACGAAAAGAGTTATGAGGAAAAGAAAGGAGACGTAACATGGGTGAAACGTGCCGTGGGAAGAATGTTCTCCAAAGAGTGTACAGATGACCCCATGTTCCGAAAATTGTTCGAGGCCCAGTTGGCCCTTGACCCTTCAGCCGATGCCTATATGTATGGTGGGGTGTTGAAGCAAAAGTCGGGAGACAACAAAGGAGCTATCGCAGACTTTAACAAGGCGGTGGAATTGGAAACGGATTCATATAAAAAATCCAATATCCTATACAAGATTGCCACTATTGTTCGCAGAAGCAGTAAATCACAAGCTAGGAGCTATGCCCTAAAAGCTATTGATGCCAATGCAGCCAATGGAAAAGCGTATTTGTTGATCGCCAACCTATATGCAGGTAGTGCCAACGATTGTGGAACCACTGCATTCGAGAAAAGAGCTATCTATTGGAAGGCCGCTGATATGGCAAGAAAGGCAGGAAGGGTAGATCCCTCTTTGAGTGGTCATGCTAGTCAGACTGCAGCCAGCTACAATGCCAAAGCCCCAACCAAAGAGATGATCTTTAGTTCTGGAATGGCAGGAAAGACCATTACGTTCAGCTGCTGGGTAGGAGGTAGTGTTACCGTACCTAATCTGTAATGTGAAACAGACATCCAAAAATATTTTAAAGTGTTTTGCCACGGTTTTTACCGTGGCAATCCTTTTTATGTCCTGTGAGGATAACTACGAACGCGTAGGGGAAGAGGCCATTAAGCCGGTCTTTCCACAAAGGGTTGCCCAAAACTTTACCTTTACCTATACCGAGACTGTGGAGGCCATGAGCTCACAGGATTCGGCCAGATCCAAAGTCGTTGCGGTGCTGACCAGCCCATTGTCCGAGGATTTTGACAACCAAAACTTTAAGTTCCAGACCTTTCCAGAGGGACTTCAGGTGGAGTTTTTTGACGATAAAAACCAAAAAAGTGTGGTCACAGCAGATTACGGAATTGTGTATTTGCAGACCAATTTGTACGATTTACAGGGCAATGTGGTCATTGAAACCCATGATGGGAAGAAGCTGGAAACGCCACAATTGTTTTTTGATAGAAAAAATAATTGGATCTTTACCGAGGAAGCCTTTACCTATACCAACCCCGAGGATGGTACCGTAATGGATGGCGAAGGGATGGATTTCAATCGGGATTTTAGTTTCTTCAAGGCCCACAAAACATATGGTCTCATGACCATCAAGGAAAAAGAAATAGAAGAGTAGACATGATAAGAATTTTACGATACACCGAATACCTCTACTTGGCCGTGGCCGTGGTATCCATCTATAAGATCATTACCCTTTGGAGCGTAGCCCAACAGGAAACCTATATCTTTATCTTCTTTGCGGTAGTCTCCATAGCCATGTTTTTGTTCAGGAGGAGATATCGCAAACGTTTTGAACAACGACAAAAGGACAATCAGCAATAGCTTTGGACTTCTCTTTTACCATAATAGCCCTGTCGCTGTTATTTTCAGCATTCTTTTCGGGAATGGAGATTGCTTTCATTTCCGCGAACAAAATCCATATTGAAATTGAGAAGAAACAAGAAGGCTTTTTGGCCAAAGTATTGACCTTGCTTACCCAAAAACCTTCAAAGTTTATTGCCACCATGCTTATTGGAAACAATATTGCCTTGGTGGTATACGGACTTTTTATGGGCGATGTGCTCATGAACTGGTTCCAAAGCCTGCTGCCCACGTCCTCTGACTTTTTAAATGCCTTGTTGACGGATTTCAGCCTGCTGTCACAGACCGTGATTTCCACCTTGATCATTTTGCTCACCGCAGAGTTTTTGCCCAAGGTGCTCTTTCAGATTTATTCCAACACCTTGTTGAAGTTCTTTGCGGTACCGGCCTATGTCTTTTATGTGCTGTTCTCGTTTATTTCGAGCTTTGTGATCAAGATTTCGGACATCATCCTAAAAGTGTTTTTTAAGACCGATGGTGATGAGGTGCAGTTGTCCTTCACCAAATTGGAATTGGGGGACTACATTACCGAGCAGATGGAGACCGTGGAGGAAGAGGACGAGGTGGATTCGGAGATCCAGATATTTCAGAATGCATTGGAATTTTCAACGGTCAAGGCAAGGGAAGTCATGGTGCCAAGAACGGAAATCACGGCCGTTGAATTGGGTGAAACCCCAAAGAACCTTGCAAAACTGTTCTCCGAAACAGGCTATTCCAAGATTTTGGTCTACAAGGAAAACATAGATGAGATCATAGGGTATGTGCATTCGTACGAGCTCTTTAAAAAGCCCAAGACCATTAAGAGCATTCTGTTGCCCGTGGAGTTTGTCCCTGAGACCATGCTCATCCAAGATATCTTGAACGTGCTCATCAAAAAAAGGAAGAGTATGGCCGTGGTATTGGATGAATATGGCGGTACGGCAGGGATACTCACCGTGGAGGATATCATTGAGGAATTGTTCGGTGAAATTGAGGACGAACATGATAGTACGGACCTTCACGAAGAGCAGCTCAGTGAGAATGTCTATAAGTTTTCCGCGCGATTGGAAGTGGACTACATCAACGAGAATTATAAGTTGGAACTTCCGGAAGGAGAAGAGTACGAAACATTGGGTGGATTGATCATGAACGAGACGGGCGAGATTCCCGAACAGGACTCAGAGGTGAAAATTGAAAATTTCACTTTTCACATTTTAGAGGTGTCCAACACCAAAATTGATTTGGTCATGGTGCGCGTTCATACTGAGGATTAATAAATTCCACGCTTTTTTAAGCTTTCCTATTTGAAAAGAAAGTGGTATTTTCGCCCACCGTAAATAAAGAAAACAAGCAGTAAAATGGCAATATTAGAGAATATTAGAAAACGGACGACCGTACTGATCTTGATCATTGGTTTGGCGTTGTTCGCCTTTGTAATATCTGGGGTCTTTTCCAGCAACAATTTTGCAGGAGGGGGCAAAGTAGGTTCCGCAGTGGCTGAGGTAAATGGAGAAAGTATTTCCATTGATGATTTTAGAAGACAGGTGGAAACCGCCTCTAGACAGTTTGGCCCCAATTTCTCCTCTACCCAGTTGGTAAACACGGTATACGACCGGGAAGTGAGAAAAACCATCCTGAACCAACAGTTCGAGGATTTGGGCATTGATGTGGAAAGTGACCAGATCATTGAGTTTGTAAAAACTTCGGGCTATGCCCAGATTCCAGATTTCTTGGATGAGAACGGCATCTTCAACGAGGACGTCTTTAAAAGTGCCATTGCCGATTGGAAAGTGAACGATCCCCTACGCTACGAAGCCTGGTTGCAAGATGAGCAGGCCATTATTGAAGCCGCCAAGGAGCGTTTGTACTTTAACCTGATCAAAGGGGGCGTTGGTGCCACCCTTACCGAAGGGGAATTCGATTACAAATTGGCCAACGAGAAGGTGGATATCCAGTATGTTCGGGTACCTTACACTTCCATTGCCGACAGCACCATCGAAGTTTCCAAAAGTGAGATTCAGGCATACATCAGCAATCATCAAAAAGAGTTCGAACAAGAAAGGGCTCGGGATGTGCGTTTCATCTATTTTGAGGAAAAACCATCCGCTGAAGATGAAAATGCCGTAAAAGAAGCCATTACTTCACTACTTGGCGATACGGTTGAATACAACGAAGATAACGACACTACGGATACTATTCCCGGATTCAGGAGCACCACGGATATGGCTGCTTTCTTGGACAGGAATTCCGATACCAAATACGATACGATCTACAAGAGAAAGAACGAACTGCCCGCTATTGCCGCAGATACCCTAATGGCCATGAGTGTTGGTGAGGTGTATGGTCCTTACAAGGATGGGAATTTCTTTAAGGTTTCCAAGGTTATGGACAGAAAGGCCAATGGAACGGTAAAGGCAAGTCATATTCTATTTACATGGGAAGGGGCCGAGCGTGCCAACCCAAGCATTACAAGGACCAAGGAAGAAGCGGAAGCCAAAGCCAAGGAGATTTTGGCAGAGGCCAAAAAAGAAGGCGCTATCTTCACTTCTTTGGCAAGGGAACATTCAGATGGACCTTCTGCACCTAGAGGAGGTGACCTAGGGTATTTTGAGGAAGGTGTAATGGCCGATGAGTTCAATGATTTTTGTTTTGGCAATCCTGTTGGGACCATTGGTTTGGTGGAGACCCAGTTTGGATTCCATGTGATTAAGGTCGATGATAAGCAAGATGTGCTTCGAGTGGCCACCCTGTCCAGGGAAATAGAACCTTCCGAAGAGACCATCAATACCTTGTTCACCAATGCCACCAAGTTTGAAATGTCGGCTTTGGATGCCGAACCAGAGAACTTTGGGGACATCGCCAGGGAAAGTAGCTATACGGTACGACCTGTGAACAAGATCAAGGAAATGGATGAGAACCTTCCTGGTTTGGGCTCACAACGTAGTATTGTGCAATGGGCCTTCAACGAAGAGACCAGTGTGGGCGATATCAGACGTTTTAATGTCAACAACGGCTATGCCGTGGTACAGTTGACCAAAAAGTACAAAAAAGGTCTTATGACCCCTGAAGATGCCTCGGCAACGGCTTTGCCAGAAATCAGAAAGGAACTGAAAGCAGAAAGGATTATGGCAGCCAATCAAGGAAAGGCCATGGATGCGATAGCCTCCGATAATAACGTGAGCTTGAGCAGTGCTACGTCGGTGACCCTTAAAGCACCCACGTTGGCTGGAGCCGGAAGAGAGCCTTTGGTGGTGGGAACCGCTTTTGCCCTCAACCAAGACCAGACCTCTGGATTGATCAAGGGAGAATCTGGGGTTTATATGGTAAAGGTGACCAAAAAAGAGGATGCCCCTGCCATGGAAAACTTTAGTACCTATGCCAACAGTTTGCGAACCAGTGCCGCCAACCGTGTTAATACTGGCGTGTACAATGCCCTTAAAGACAAGGCTGAAATTGAAGACAACAGAGCTGTGTTCTACTAGGACACAGTTTTGAACCCTATAAAAAAAGCGCCCCGTTAAACGGGGCGCTTTTTTATGATCGGTCCGGGACATCCCATTTCATTTTGTAACGCATATCCGTGATTTTTCCTTCGGAATCTACCTGTATTTCAAAACCTTGTTTAGATCTCATATAGGCATCACGTAGAAAGTACCACTTCCCGTCTTTGAAGAAGAACTCCCTTTTGTCCAGTTTCCATCCCTCCACGGGATATAGAATGTCCAAAAGATCTTGAAATAGGGGAGCGGTCGCAGAGGTCAGGGTAAAATCCTCATGAAGGTGATCCAGAAAGAAACCCATGGAGGTGTTTTTCCTGAACTTCTGGCAACTTTGTACATTCGTTCCATCATCAATTACGATGAACTCATCCAAATCTTTTCCGGAATCGTCATAGATATTGGTGGTCTCCAGAGCAATACAGTATACTTTGTGCCTTAAGATCTGTTCGGTGGCATCGGACACCAATGGCGTAAAGGTAATGTTGGAATTTTCCTTTAGGAACCGATCAAGTCTTGTGGAAGCGCTTTCACTCACTTGGGAATATCCATTGAAAATGGACATGAAGAGCCCCATTAAGAGATAAAGTATAAAAGGTTTACTGAACCGTGACATGGCATTGGGTTTTGGTTTATTGATTTAAACCTAGCACAAACTTCCATGTTTTAGGTGTGCCAATTGACGGATGAGTGGTTTGGGTTTACGGATAAGTGTATTGAATGTAATGAAATAAAAAAAGCTGCCCATGGGCAGCCTCTTCACTATTAAAATATGGGTAAATATATCAATGTTCATCTTCGGCCAAACCGGTTCTCTTATATCCTGATAATTTATATATGGTACCAGGGTCATCGGAGAATTCTGCCTCAAAATAAATGCTATCTACCTTGCTCCCTCCCGGAGAGGTGGCCCCTTCTTTGACTATGGTTCCATTGGTGATGGTAACATCCACTTCGTAATCGCCTACTTTGCTATTTAAATCGGCTGCAGAGAATTTTAAATTTTCAATATCGATGGGACATTTTACTTTGAACCACCATGTATGTTGATGGTCATCGATCCATAAGGAAGTCTCATCGGCACTATTGGCCGTGGTGATTATATTATAACCAAGACCATAAATATCCTCACCATCCACTAAAAATTGAACATACCAATCACTACTGACTTCGGAGAGTGCCGTCTTGCCTACTTCCAAATCTTCATGTTTGTCACAGGATAAGGCCGCCACCAATATTGTAGTGAGCATTACCGCTTTCAGAATTGTATTTTTTAAAATGATTTTCATGGTAAGGGATATCAAAATTGAACTTGCTTTAATTGAACTTGGAAGACTCCATTGCCAAAATTTCCTGTTCCGGTAAAGGTGATGGTTCGTCCTATGGGGTTAACGGTAAACTCGGTAATATCAACCACATTGCCCCAAATGGGGAAAACCGCTTGGGTTATGGTAAAGTCATTGGAAGGGATATCATTGGCGGTGATTTCGGCACCTCTTGCCGCATAATTTGGACCATAGGCGTTGCCAAAATCGTAATAGCCCCCAACAGCGTGGGAAATCTCATACGTATTGTCTCCTGTTTTCCAGATAAGAACATATGTCAAATCTGTAAATTTTGGCGTCGCCACAAAATCGGGTGCTCTTTGCACATCTGAGATGTAAAGACCCTCTATGCTGTTGACCAGATTCCCGGTATTGGCTACCCAAACGTTTCGGATAGCGGTGCCATCAAAGCCATCGCTATTTTCAGCGGAATAGGTTACCATATAGTTGTCGGGTACTGAGGTATCCACCCCTGCTGCTCCTTGGTAAGTACCGCTTCCAAAACTAGTCATGGTGGTTACGGATACATCCCCCGCAAAGGCAGAAGCACCTGGATCTACATATTCTGATCCGAAAGGGGCCAAGATTTCGGCATTTCCGTTAAGCGTGATTACGGGGAAACTGGTAAGTCTTGAAACATCTGCAGTTTCATCTTTAGTGCAGGAGGTAATAATTCCTGCCAGTATAGTAAATAGTATGAGTGTATTTTTCATTGTGTCTTATTTTTAGTTAGCATACCAAACTTTCTCCGTCAAGGCAATTTGTGACGGGGTATTGGGATTTCGCTGGGCCTCATCCAGAGGAAATAGGAATCTTCTTGGAAACAATCCATTAGTGTTGGCTTCTACGGCATAGGTGAGTTCCCCGGGTACATAGGCTGGATCGTCACCCGCTACACTACTAATGACCGGATAACCTGTCCGGTTCTGTTCAATAAAGCTTTCATAGCCATTTCCAGGATAGAAGGATACCCATTTTTGGGTAATAATAGCCTGTATGTTTTCTTCACTGGTACCATTGGGATAGGCGTATGCCGCATTGACAAACGGTGTGCCATCCAACCCAAATTGGGCAAAAGCAGCTATGACACCATCTTCATACAGTGCTTGTGCGCCGTTACCATTCATATAGCGTACACGGGCCTCAGCTTGAAGAAATTTGCTCTCTGCCGCTGATATGAAATAAAAAGGATCTGTAGCATGCAAGACTACCACGGAGGCGTTACCGGAACCATCGTCAAAGTCGCCTTGCAATTGAAAAGTAGTGCCATCATAAAAGGAAGCAAGCCTGGGATCGGTGTTGGTGTCCAAAAAAGTTCCCATGGTATGACTTGCTCTTAGATTGGTGCCCACATTAAGTTGTCTTTTCTCATTTTCGTACAAGGGATTACTTCGACTGGCCTCGTCCACAAATTGGGTTATCGCGGCGGATTCATCCAAGAAACTGGCCCCTGAGTTCATAAGGGCGGTTACCCCTGCAGAGGCAACAGATGGTCTCGCATTGGATTGCCTTAGATATAACCGAAGCAGTAAGGTATTGGCAAACTGTGTCCATTTGTCCATATCACCGGCAAACAACAAATCTGTTTCACCAGGGACATTGTCCAAGGGAGAGTTGGAAAGATTTTTGGACAGTGCTTCTTGAAGATCGGAAACCATCAAATTATAAACGGTTTCTGCACTTTCAAAAGTTGGGGTCAATATAGCCGTGTTGTTGGACTCTGTATAAGGAACCGAGCCATAGAAATCCACCAAAATTTGAAATGCATAAGCTTCAAGGGTTGAGGCAATCAAGTAGTAATTCCAATTTCCTTCGGCTTCAGCATTGGCCTTGATATTTCGGATATCAGTCAAAGCATCGTATAATTGGGACCAACCGTCATTGATAAATGCATGGGAGTTGGCTATCGCGTAGCTGTCTATGGTACGATATTGGTTGGCCACGGCACTTTGGGTCCAAAACTGACTCCAGAATCCACCGGGTATCGCAAAATAGGTTCCTGCCGCCGCTGCTATTCCTGTTTGTGCCGCAGGTAGTTCTGCAGACATCGGGATTTGTTCAGGTGTGAGGAGGTCTGGGTCCGTATTGATGTCCAACTCATGATCACAAGAAACCAAACCGGTTCCCGCAATGATATATAGGCAGTATAGAATGAATGTCTTTTTCATTGTTTTATTTTTAAAATGAGAATTTTACGCTAGCTCCGTAGGAGCGCTGTGCTGGGTTGGTGGCAAATTCACCAAACTCACTTCGTATGCCCCTTCCATATGAAGTGGTTTCAGGGTCTACATAGGTATTTTCACTTGGTGTCCATAAAAAGAGGTTTTTGCCATAGAATGAAAGTGACATACCAGAAAGGCCTACTGACTGAATGAACTTTTGAGGGAAGCTGTAGGTTAGGGCTACAGAACGCAGTCGTATAAAGGATTTGTCAATAATGTGTTCTCCTTCAATAGCTTGGTTTTGGCTTGCGCTGTAAAAAGCGGTTACGTTTTCATAGTCAACATAGGTAGTATTCTCCTCATAACCGGTTACGTTTCCTTCGTCATCTGTTACGGGCACTACGGAATTTGGAATAATAAAGGGCTTTCTGTCGTTATAGGTGGTTTCCTGGGCATTCCCTACAAAATAGCTGAGCCTTTTGGTGTAGGAGTACATTTTACCTCCTTTTTTCCAGTCCCAATTGGAGGAAAGGCGAAATCCTTTAAATTCAAAGGCATTTTGTAGCCCCATAACGAAATCACGCTGGGAAGTTCCCAAATATTGCTCTTCACCGCTATAGGTATAATATCCCGTATTGGGGTCGGCGATGATTTGTCCATCATCAGTAGTGTCGGGTTTAGGACCATAAAATACACCCAGGGGTTTTCCTTTCTCAGCATAAAAGTTGATGTTGTATGCTGAGTAGATGGAAATTTTTGAGCCTTCCTCACTATCTTCGTCACCCACAACATTGGTTACCTCACTTTCGTTTTTGGAAAAAGTGTAGGTTAAGTCCCAAGTGAAATCTTGTGTCTGGATGGGTTTTGCTGAAAAGGCCAATTCAATACCCCGGTTGCGCAAATCAACAAAGTTGCCAGTAATCTGGGAATACCCTGTAGAGCGTGGAACATTTAAATCTACGATCAAGTCTTTGGTGTCCCGATTATATACAGCAACATCCAGACCCAGACGATTGTTAAAGAATTGGGTTTCAATCCCAAGCTCAATCTCATCGGTGACTTCAGGCTTTAGGTTTTGATTTTCTATTCGTCCAAAAACCTCATAACTGTTCAGACCTGCAAAAGGATACTCGATAGATCCAAAATACCCAGCATTTGTTGCCTGACCTGCTGTGGAATACACTTGGTACAGTCCAGTGTCGTTACCGATACGGGCATATGCACTCCGTAATTTTACAAAGGTTGAGCTTCCATCAACGACAACTGCAGCCAAAGAGGCTGAAGGATAGAAATATGAGTTGTTTTCAATAGGAAGCGTAGAGGAAAAGTCATTTCTTGCGGTAAGGGTCAAGAAAAACCTGTTCATGTATCCCAATTCTGCACTTGCATAAAGACCCAAAACTCGTCTCATGTAGTCATTTTGAACAAGGGATGGAGTAGATGCCGAGTTGCTAATCTCATAAAAATTGGGCAGATCTAAATCTGTGACCACTATTGAAAGTGAATTGCCAGCTCTTTGGTTGTAATTGAAACCACCAAGAACATTTAGATTAAGGTCATCTGTGAAATCCTTGTTGTAGTTTAGGTTCAAGTAGGTGTCCAATTCGGTGTTGGTATATTTATACTCGCCAACTGCTCCAACTACACCGTTCGCGCCAGCCAAATCTTGTGGAGAACCTTCTATATATTCAATAATGGCTCCGGTTCGTTTGATATATTCATTGTCCACATCCCCACCAATTTGCCAAATAACATTAAGATTATCCGTTATGGCATAATTAAGATTGATGTTGCCAAAGAATCGATTTTTTAGAGAGTGTACCTTATTACTTTCCAAAGTAACGTATGGATTGGCAGCATATGGGGTATAGAAATAACTAGGAGTATTAAAAATATTGGATTGGTCTTCCATATCCACGATACTGATATCATTGGGCATCTGAAGTATTTCTTGAACCAATGATTTTCCAAAAGAAGCATCATCCCCTTGACCTGAAGGTATGGCCCACTGATCCTTAAAAGCATAGTTGGCACTTGCCTTAAGCGCAAGACGTCCTGAAGAGATACCCGCGTTGAGTCCAAAGTTATCTTTGATAAAAGAATCTGAATCAGTAGGGAATACTCCATCAGAATCTACTCTGGAATAGGTGAGGGCTGCATGTGAATTTTCATTGCTGCCACTGATGGTCAAGGAATTGGTGTAGGTTTGCCCTATGTCAAAGAACTCCCTAACATTATTTTCAAGTGGAACATATGGTTTAATTAATTGGGTATTATCCACGATGCGGCTCCAAGCCCTGACCTCCCCATCAAAGGGAGCTCCCCACGAGCCATTTTCATTACTGGCGGCCAAAGGACCTTCCCCAGAAACGTTGGAATAAGATAGACCTGACCATCCTGTTCCAAATTTTTGCTGTTTGTCCACCAGCTTTCCTACTTCGTTATAATCTATGGAAGAAGTAAAATCGACCCTGATTTTTCCCTTACCGGTTTTGGTGGTTATTATGATGGCTCCGTTAGCAGCTCTGGAACCATAGAGTGCCGTTGCTGCTGCTCCTTTTAGGAAGTTGATACTCTCTATATTGTTTGGGTCCAAATCGACTACTCCCGACCCAACATCAAATGAACTTGATGTGCCAATGGAACCATTGGAACGGTCCAAAACAGGTGAGCCGTTGATTATATATAAGGGTGTATTGCTGCCAGTAATAGATCCAAAGCCACGGGAAATGACTTTTGTTGATGCTCCGGGTTGTGCAGGGGCGGAGATGTCAACACCTGGGATGGCACCCGAAAGAGTTTCTAAGGGGTTAAGGGTTGAAACTTCCGTAAGTTGCTCAGCGGTGACTTTGGTTGCAGCAGATCCCAAGGAACGTGCTTGTTTTTTTATGCCAAAGGCACCAACCACCACAACCTCTTCCAAGGCTTGGGCATCTTCCTGCATCTGTACATTGATGACATTGCGGGCCCCAACGGCCATACGGACATCTTGCTGTCCCAAATAGGTGAACAATAAAGTTTTACCTTGGCTGGCATTGATGGCATAGTTGCCATCAAAGTCGGTTTGGGTGCCTGTATTGGTTCCCGAAACAACAATATTAACGCCGGGCAGGGGCAATCCATTTTGGTCGGTAACCGTTCCGGTAACCGTTTTTTCCTGTGCAAGTGCTATGGTACAAGTACATATGAACAGCACTAGCATCATCCATTTTTTTGCTCTCATTAAAGAATTTTTAGTTAATAGTTAGTTAGAGCAATCCATCAAAGCAGGAGATAGAACATCATCTTAAATCAAGCTAATTCAGCACACTTGTAAGAACAAAACCTGTTGTTGTATGGGAAGGTTTTTGGTACTCCCGCCCTGAAGATTGCCGAGCAAAAAAAATGAAAGAAAACAGGGGTCTTGTTAAGGTTTAAGAACCTTTACTAAGTCGCCGAAGGAGATTAACATTAACAGATGCCAGATTAAAAAAGCGCATTGGAAATGGGACAGGGGTATCATCCATGGGCATTCATTACCATTTCATCCAAAAATTCGGTTGGGGTGGTGTGGGTAAACTTTTTAAAGGCTTTGTAGAACGATACCCTATTGTTGAAACCGCATAGGTAGGCAATGTCGGAGATGGATTGGGAAGAGGTTTCAAAACCAGAGGAACACAGCTTGTTTTTTGCTTCTTCTATTCTGTGGGCGTTGATGTAGTCATAAAACCCCATATTAAAATGTGCATTGATGACCTGCGAGGCATGATGCCTGGAAACATCAAGTAAATCTGCAATGTCATCCAACCTTAGTTCATGGTTTAGATAGGGTTTTTTGGTGACCATCATCTCCTCCAGTTTCTGTTTCAATTCTAAGGAAAAGGTTTCGGAGAGGCCTGTTTTTTCATATTTGTTCCTTGGATTGGCAAATAAGTTTTCTTCTTTGGTTTTTGCAATATCAATGGTTCCGTTCAAATGACCATAAATCATAATGGCATAAAACATCAAAGGGATGAATTGGACATAACTCAGAAGTACAAATAGCCCATCATTAAATTTGGTCAAACTGTAAAGGGTCAATAAAATATTGTAGAGTACAAAGGAGAAGAATAGGAAGAACAACTTTTTGGACTTTTTTTTCCGTTCTTTCAGAAGGAGTGTCATGGCCAACAAGAGGGTCAGCAGCGAAAACAACAATAAGGTATATTCCCAGAATAACATAACGGCTTCTTTTTATAGAATTAATGGGCAACAGCTATGTATGGGGATTCGATTCCAAGATGTGAAAAAACCTTCAATCTTATGGTCGCCAATTGACGGATACCCTGTTTGAGTTCACGAAATGGCCAAAACGGGAGGTTTTATGTGAAAATGTATCGGGAGTACAAAAGTTTAATCCATAAAGAGAGCCGCGGTAAAATCAAGTAAGTCGGCATTGCCGGGTTTTCCATGCCCCGGAATAATGGTACTTGCCTTGGGATATTTGGATTTTAGGTTCTGAATGGTCTGCGGCCACGCGGCTGTATTGGCATCTTCCAGATTGCCTTTTCCTGCTCCCAGTGATTTTACCAAACATCCGCCAAACAGTACTTCTTCACTGGGAAAATAACCAATACTGTTGTCCTGGGTATGGCCTTCGCCCACATAGTCCAGGATTACTTTTTTGTCCCCAAGATTCAGTTCTTTGGTGCCGATAAATCCAACTTGAGGTACGGGATGCCCCTTTGCAGTGGCCAATTCTATGGTTTTTTCAGTAGCGTATGAGGGAATGTTTTTCTTGTGAAAGGCTTGCAATCCTCCCAGACAATCGGTGTGAAAATGGGTGGCAACGACTCCCTTTATTGTACAGCCCAGTTCTTCTTCGACCCATTGGATAAGTTCTTCGGATTCCACATCGGTGTTGGGGGTGTCAAAAATAATGGCTTCGCCCTGATCTATTACAATCATACCGTTGCAGGCCACTTTCCCAAAATCTTGGGTGTTCAGATAGGTAATGTGCTGAAAGGTATGTTTGGTCAGTTGCTCCACCACGAGTTGGTCACTTTCATATCGGATGGGAGTTTTTTTCGACGTGCAGCCCAATAGGACTAAAAAGAAAATAGCGTAAAGATGAAATCTCTTCATGATGGAGTCTTTAAGGAAAGGGTAGGTCACAATACCATTTTGGAAAAAGGGACAATCGTTTGGAACCCTTTACCCCTAAAATAATCCAAAATGTTTTCATTTCCCACGGCCAAAACAAAATCGCCGCCCCAAGCTCCCAGACTTTTTAGGGCATTTGGGTAATCCGGGAAGAGTCTTGATTTTACCGTTGGGATTTGGAGCGTATGGGATAGGATGGCCTCATGTTCATCCATCAGGCCTTCAAATTTGGTCAAATCGTTTTCCGAGACCATTTTTTGGGTAATCGTGGAAATGCTGTCCAGCAAATCATTCTTGTTGAATTGCTGTTTCCTATAGTTGGCAATGGCCTCTTTGCTGCTTTGCTTTTGGTTGAGGTGCACAAAATAAAGGGACTCCTTAAAAATGGGATCAAAGGCTACTTCGTTGATTACCGGTTTGCCATCTTTCAATTGGTAAGTAATAGGTAGATTATGTTGCGCACAGGCAACATCATACCCACTACCCCCAAAGGCATTCCGCAGCAATGTATAGGCATCTACTTTTGCCCATTGTGCCATATTGTTGATCAATGTTGATGAAGTGCCCAGCCCCCAAGACCTTGGAAAATCAAGTTTTGTGTTCACTTGTGCTCCTTTACTTGTCGATAAAAAATCAGGGTTCTGTGTCCTGACTTCATTGAGTAGGGCCGTCAAGGTTGTTGCAATTTTCCCGTCTGAAGCGGAAATGGTTTTAAAACCATCCAAATCCAACACCGCCTGAAACCAGATTTCGCCTTTTTCATTATAACTGTTCCATTCCAGCAGACCTGTTTCTGTAGCCAATACTTCAAGGGATTGGCCATATTGGGTGGGGACGGCCAGACCCAAGGCCCCATCCAGAATGGCGTACTCGCCCGAGAGCAACAACTTGCCATTGCTATGGAATTTGGTCTGCATTATTGGGACTGTATCTTTTCCAGTGCCTCTTTTACCGAAGCATTGGTCACGGTTCGGTCCTTGAAATACTGGACCAATTGTTGTTTTTCACTTTCTGAGGCCCCCATTTGGTTGAGCATGTTCATCAAGTGCATTTTCATATGCCCTTTTTGGATACCGGTGGTGACCAGTGATCGCAGTGCGGCAAAATTCTGTGCCAATCCGGCAACGGCCACAATCTGCATCAGTTCTTTGGCAGTCGGGTTTTGAAGGATTTCCAGTCCCAATTTCACCAAGGGATGCAAGGAGGTGAGCCCGCCCACTGTACCCAATGCCAAGGGCAGTTCAATCCAAAAGGTAAAGATTCCATCTTTGATGGAAGCATGGGTCAGGCTGGAATACTGTCCGTCTTTGGAAGCATAGGCATGTACTCCGGCTTCCACGGCCCTAAAATCGTTTCCGGTGGCCAAGACCACCGCATCCACCCCGTTCATAATTCCTTTGTTATGGGTCACGGCACGGTAGGGTTCTACTTTGGCGATGTTCACGGCCTGCACAAATTTTTCCGCGGATATCCCGCCCTGTTCAAATTGTGAAACAGGACAGCTTACTTCGGCCCGGACCAAGCAATGTGGAACGTAGTTGGAAAGAATACTCATCACCACTTCAATCTGCTGTTCCTCAGGACTGAAGTTGGCATATGAAGCTGCTTCATCTTTCAAGGTCTTGGCAAACTGCTCCAAACACGAATTGATGAAGTTGGCCCCCATGGCATCCAAGGTCTCAAACGTACAATGCAATTGATGGTAGCCTTCTATTTTATCGTTGAGGTCCCGTAATTCTATGTTCTTGATACCCCCGCCACGTTTTTCCATGTTTTGGGTAATGGAAGACACACTCTGGATGAGCCTCGGTTTTACCCCTTCAAAAAAGTGTTGGAGTTTTTGTGCATCTCCTCTATATATAAAATGTACCTGCCCTACCTTTTCAGTGTCAATGACTTTGGTCTTGAACCCGCCCCGGTCCAACCAGAATTTGGCAGCCTTGCTGGCAGCGGCCACTACGGAACTTTCCTCAATGGCCATGGGAATGACGTACAGTTTTTCGTTGATCAAAAAATTGGGTGCTATGGCAAAAGGGAGGTAATAATTGGAAATGGTGTTCTCTATGAACTCGTCATGCAGCTTCTGGACCGCAGGGTCCGGATTCCAATACTGCTCCAGTAATTTTTTGGAGGCTTCGGGGTCTTTGGTGAAGTGCTCGGCAATATAGGCTATCTTTTCGGCCTTGGAGCGTTTGGAAAAACCTTCAACAGGGGTGTCCATAGTGTTTGGTTAAAGGGTTCAAATATAAAGATAATTGTACTTTGTCGATATCCAGATTGTACTGGGGATGGTCTAAAAAGGGCTTTTTGGGGAAATCAATTCTTGTTGCAAATGCAACATTTAAGTTTATTTTTCCGATAAATATTAGTAAACTTGACGGTTTTAAATAATTTTTTCTTCACATGAATAAACAGTTCCTCCTGATCCTGTCCCTTTTAGGATTTTTGACTTTTTCAACTGCCCAAAAGAAAAAAATCACCCTCGAAGAAATTTGGGGAGGGGAATTTAGGACTGAGCAAATGGATGTACTCCGTTCCATGAAAAATGGAAAACAGTACACCATATTGAATTTTATGCGTTCTCCTTGGACCAGTAGTTTGGATAAATATGATTATGAAACCTTGCAAAAGGTAGAAACCATAGTGGCTTCGGGAGGTGCGGTTCCCTTCTTTACGTCGTATGCTTTTAGTGAGGATGAATCCAAAATTTTGTTGGCCACGGAGATGGAGCCCATTTTTAGGAGGTCAACCTTGGGAATTTATTATGTGTACGACATCGCCACCAAAAGTTTGACGAAGGTCAGCGATACCAAAATTCAAGAACCCATGTTGTCCCCGGATGGATCCCAAGTGGCCTATGTGGATAACAACAACCTATATATATTCAATGTAGCCTCCAAGACGGTACAACAAATAACCACGGATGGGAACAAAGGAACCATCATCAATGGGGTGACGGATTGGGTATATGAAGAGGAATTTGCCTTTGTCCGTGCCTTTGAGTGGAACAGTGATGGTTCCAAGATTGCCTTTTTACGGTTTGATGAAACCGAAGTCCCCACGTTTTCCATGGATATTTATGGTCAGGGACTCTATCCTTTTCCTTACGAGTTTAAATACCCCAAGGCAGGAGAGAACAATTCCACAGTAACCTTGCACATGCTGGATGTACAGTCAGGTTCCATATCCAAAGTGGATTTGGGCAATCCCTACTATATTCCCCGCATCAAGTGGATGAACAGTCCCGATCACTTGAGCGTACAGACCCTCAACCGACACCAAAACGACCTTAAGCTACTCGATGTGAATGCCAAGGACAACTCGGTTGCCATTTTGTTGGAAGAAAAAGACAAGGCCTATGTGGATATTGATGATGACCTTACCTTTTTACCGAATGATAGTTTTATTTGGACCAGTGAAGGGGATGGATATAACCATCTGTACCTGCACCATAAGGATGGCAAGCTGAAGAACCGGATAACCGAGGGGCCTTGGGAGGTGACCCGGTATTATGGATACGATGGGGCCAAGGATAAGATCTACTATCAATCCGTGGAGAACGGTTCCATTAACCGGGATGTGTACAGTATCTCGAGCAAAGGGAAGAGAAAGAAAAGGCTGAGCACCAAAGCAGGAACAAATGCTGCGGCCTTTAGTACCGATTTCACCTATTTTATCAATACATTTTCCAGTTCCGAAACGCCTTATGAATTTACGCTTCATACCGCATCCGACGGAAAATTGGTGAAGGCCATCAAGGACAATTCAAAACTTGGGGACAAACTTGAGGGTTACGAGATCACCCCAAAGGAATTTTCCACCATCAACATCAATGGGAATAACCTGAACATGTGGATGATAAAACCGGCAGACTTTGACCCGAATAAAAAATACCCCTTGTTCATGTTCCAATACAGTGGTCCAGGTTCCCAAGAAGTTGCCAATAGATGGTTGCGCGATAAGGATTATTGGCATCAAATGTTGGCCAGTGAAGGGTATATTGTGGCCTGTGTGGATGGAAGAGGTACCGGGCTAAAAGGAAGTGATTTTAAAAAAATCACCCAAAAGGAGCTTGGTAAATATGAGGTGGAAGACCAAATTGCAGCGGCCAAAAAATTGAGCGAGCTCCCCTATATCGATGCGAATAGAACTGGGATTTGGGGCTGGAGTTATGGTGGATTCATGTCTACCAACTGTATCTTAAAGGGCAATGATGTATTTGAAATGGCGATTGCCGTGGCCCCGGTAACTTCGTGGCGTTTCTACGATACCATTTACACCGAACGTTATATGCAGACCCCGCAGGAAAACCCAACAGGGTACGATGATAATTCCCCATTCAATTATCCAGAATTGTTGAAAGGGAAATATTTATTGGTGCATGGCTCCGGGGATGACAATGTACACGTGCAAAACACCATGCGAATGATAGAGGCCTTGGTGCAGGCCAACAAACCTTTTGATTGGGCCATTTACCCCGATAAAAACCATGGCATCCATGGAGGAAATACCCGATTGCACCTGTACACCAAAATGACCAATTTCATCAAGGAAAATTTGTAACCAAACGTAAAAGTATATGTCAGATATTGTAAAACCAGCCAGAGAGAAGACCCTTTTTGGGCACCCGCAAGGGCTTTTCTATCTATTCTTTGCTGAACTGTGGGAGCGGTTTAGTTTTTATGGGATGAGGGCCCTGCTTACGCTATACATGGTCAATGTCATTTTTGAGGCCTTGTCTACCCGTGATTATGCAGCGGCAGCGGTATATGCTTCCTACGGTTCCTTGGTCTATGCCTCTACGGTAATCGGAGGAAAGATTTCAGATTCTATTTTGGGGATGCGGGCATCTATTTTCTTGGGGGGTATTTTAATGGCCTTGGGTCATTTTGTGCTGGCTATCGAGAATAATGCAGCTTTCTTTTTGGCCTTGGCCTTTATTATTGTGGGCAATGGATTTTTCAAGCCCAATATCTCAACCTTTGTGGGAACGTTGTACAAGGATGGTGATACCCGAAAAGATTCAGGTTTCACCATTTTTTATATGGGAATAAACATTGGAGGGTTTATTTCTCCTTTGCTCTGCGGTTGGTTGGGGCAGACTTACGGTTGGCATTACGGATTTGGTCTTGCAGGAATAGGCATGTTGACTGGATTGTTGTTTTTCTGGAGTGGAATCAAAAAAAATGTATTTGGGGATGGAGGCAAACCGCCCAGCATGGAAGTCTATGAAAAGAAAGTTTGGGGAATTCCACAAAAACATCTGATTCCCATCATAGCCTTTTTGTCGGCACCTTTGATTGCTTTTTTACTGCATTCATACAAATCCCTTGGAGGAGAAGGTTCCTTTTTTGAAGACCAAAACATTGTCAATGTATTGTTTAAGCTTATAGGTGTCGGTATTCTGATTTACATGATCAGTATTATGCTCAAAGCAACCTTGGATGAACGCAAAAAGCTCTTTATGGCCATTTTGATCACCTTCTTTATGACCATATTCTGGGGGTTCCATGAGCTTCACGGTAGTGTAATCACCCTTTTTGCGGCAAGAAATGTGAACCTTTCTTTGATCAATGCGAGCCAGACGAATGCCTTGAATTCCATGTTCATCGTTATACTTTCCATACCCATATCGGTGATGTGGACCTATTTGGCCAAGAAAAAACTCAATCCAAGGACACCATACAAATTTGGAATGGGATTGGTATTGGCCGGGTTGGCTTTTTACGCGGTTTCTTTGAGCGGGGCCAGCGCAGATGAAAATGGGATGGTTCCCTTCTCGTATTTGCTTGCCCTATACTTTTTGATTTCAGTAGGGGAGCTGTTCATGTCACCCGTAGGACTTTCCAAAATAACCGACCTTTCGCCAAAACGTATTGTGGCATTTATGATGGGGATATGGTTCTTGTCATCGGCCTATGCGTTCCAAATAGTAGGGTTCATCTCCAAGCAATTGGCCATTGAGAGTACCGATAGCAATGTGGGAGGTTTCGATACCTTGAATGTCTATTTGGATGGTTTCAGTCTTATTGCCAAATATTCCTTGGTAGCGGGTGTCGTGGTGCTGATTTTTGCACCATTAATGAAACGTTTGATGGGGAACGTGCACTAGTCCGTATCAAAATCAAAAACATAATGTCCCTTTTCACCGGTATGGTGGAAAGGGATTTCTTTTTGGGCACATGTTCTTTTCCAGCGAGATACATAGCTGGGATAATTACTGCCATCGGCCAGTACCATTTTGGGACGAACGGAGTCCAATAAACGCTCCAGATTGATTTTTGGGGACTGGGTAAGCAGGACAAAATCTTGGTTTTTGTTTTCTGGATAAATCCCCAAACTATCCATGATGTACAACTTTTTTTGTCCGATGGAATAGCTGTTCTTGAGCGGTGTGTTGTCAATGGTCTTGATTCGCTCTGCTACCGAATAATCCCGAACAATGCTGCCTACATTAAGGCTGTCCTGTGCATATATCTGCAAAGCGTTGCCCGACTGGTAGAGCAATATGGTGTTTCGGGACCTGTGGACCAAGACAAAGGCTTCTTTCTGTCGGAGTTGTATGTGGTTCCAAATGCTCCAAGTTTGAAAGGCAATGATGCCACTGCATAATAGTAAAGCAGGTTTTCGCTTAGGGTAGGATAGGAATACAACCACGAAAATGACCAGGGCATAGCCCAAAATCAACTGCACACCATCAAACGGAATATCCTTGATTACAAATTCTTCTTGTTGGGCCACCCAACCCACAATGGAATTCATGGTTTGTATGACCCAATTATAGGAAACCACCAAAAAAGTGGGAAGTTGATTCAGTATGGCCAAAGCCATGACCAAAATGCCAAGGCCCAAAATCAAACCTAAAAATGGAATGATCAAAAGATTGGACACAAAAAACAAGGCCGGAAATTGATGGAAATAGAACAGGCTAATGGGCAATACTCCCAATTGGGCGGCCAAGCTCACAGATAACAATTGCCATGTTTTACGGACGATGATGTGCTCCGGGAACCAAAATCGCTGCAATTTTGGATAGATCCAAACAATGGCAAAAACAGCCGCATAACTCATTTGAAACCCTACTTGAAATAAGAAAAGAGGCTTTATCAACAAAATAAACCACATGGAAAGTGCAATGATGTTAAAGGCGTTGGTAGGCCGGTTCAAATAGAGGGCATAGGCCACAAAGGAAAACATGGTAACGGCCCGTACGATGGATGGGGAGAGTCCGGCCACAAAGGCATATGACCACAATAGTATGACCACGCCGACCAGTTTCAAGGTTTTTCCCTTTGGGAAACGCTCCAGAGGCGATAAAAGAAATTGGAAAATAAAAAGGAGGATACCCACATGGAGTCCGGATACCGCCAAGATGTGTATGGCCCCTGCTTTGGAGTAGTTGTTATAGGTTTCCTCTGAAATGTCGTCTCGTTGGCCTAATAATAAGGCTTGGATTACGGCCAGTTCGTCTTTGCCAAAAGGATACTCTTTCAGTTTTGCAATGAGGTGTTCCCTGAAATTCGAGGCCAATCCAGCCATGGTCGAAGAGGATGTTTCTTGCACGACAATAGATTCAGGATTCGTCCGTATCTGATGAAAGATGCCCTGCTTTTTCAGGTAGCCTTTGTAATTGAATTGATGTGGATTCAAGGGAGGTTGAATGGCTTCTGCCTTGGAGAACACAAAAAGTTCATCATCAATCTTAAAGTTCTTTTTGATGGAATCTACAGGAAGGCTGAGCAATAGTTTGCCTGTTGCCTCCTTTTGTTCCAGACCTTCCACTTCAACCACATAGCGTTGGGTGTAGGGATTGGGTTTTAAGATCTCCTTTACCTGCAGCTGCCATAATTGGTCCTGGGTAAAATTGTTATGGGAATAATGGTTTCCCAAATGGTTGGAGAGCGATAGACCAACCACCAACATACCTAAGGATGTGGTTATAAGCAGGGTGGTCAACTCAAAAAAGGGAATACCATCCCTTGCCTGCCTTTTATAGGTAAAGTACAGGACGGGGAACAGGATACAAATCGCAATGAACGGGATGCTAGGTGCGATATCCAGATAAATGCCCAAAACAATTCCCACAATGAGAAACACCGTGAGTTTGATGGACACAAAATTAAATTGGCGCACTACAAGATACGCATGGCCTTCACAAAGGCATAGTTCCAATATCCCTCCCGTAATGAAGATACCAGAACGCCTCTTGAGGTCGTGGCATGAATGAATTTAATGTCGTCTCCATCCACATCCACCACAAGGCCCACATGGTTGATGCGTTTTCCTGTTTTACTTGTCTTAAAAAAGAGCAAATCGCCCTTTTCTACGTCTTCCACCTGAATTTTTTCGCCCTCTAGGGCCATTTGGTACGAAGTTCTTGGGAATAGGATTTCGTTTTCCTTTAAGGAAACATAGACCAATCCAGAACAATCCATACCTTTTTTGGTGGTGCCCCCGTATTTGTAGCGTGTTCCAGAAAAGCCCATAGCGGTGGAAATGATGGCCTCGGCCTTGGCATTTTCACGTTCTTCCTTTTCTGGTTTTTCTTCGGGGGATGTCTCTTTGGTGGACCCCTCTACCGTAACGGTTCGGGTCTTGCTGTAGGTTCGTTTTCTCTTGCCTGGGCCGCAGCCGATCAGGGCAAAAAGAAACAGTAAGAAAATGGTTTTGCGTAACATCCAAGAAATTGTATTGCTTTCTTGGACGTTAAATCTAAGCATTTTCAACGATTAATCGGGCGGCTAATTGACTGGCACCTTTTCCGCCTAATTTTTCGCGTAGTAATTCATAGTCTTCTAAAATGCGTTCCCGCTCTGGGCCGACCACTATTTTTGAAAGCTCTTTTTGGAGGTTTTTGGTGGTCAGGTCATTTTGGATGAGTTCTTTGACCACCTCTCTTCCCATAATCAGATTGACCAGTGAAATAAAGTTGAGTGTGATGATGCGTTTGGCAATTTGGTACGAAATCCAATTGCCTTTGTAGCACACCACTTGGGGAATGCCAAAAAGGGCCGTTTCCAAAGTGGCCGTTCCACTGGTCACCAGTGCCGCATGGGAATGTTTGAGTAAGGAATAGGTTTTGTTGGATACATAACCTACCCTGTTTTCCTTTAGGAAAGGAGCGTAAAATTCGTCGGGTAGGCTTGGGGCCCCGGCAATCACGAATTGATATTCGGAAAAATCGCTTCTTACGGACAGCATCACGTCCAACATCTTTTGGACCTCCTGTTTTCTGCTTCCGGGAAGCAAGGCAATGATGGGTTTTTCGATGTCCAATCCATTTTCTTTTCTGAAAGTGGTCTCATCCACCAAAGGAGTGTTCTCTATGGCATCGATAAGGGGGTGACCGACAAACTGTACAGGGTATCCGTGTTTTTTTTCATAGAACTCCTTTTCAAAAGGAAGGATAACGTACATGGCATCAATATCACGCTTGATTTTTTGGATACGGCCCTCCCTTGAGGCCCATATTTGAGGGGAAATGTAGTAGTTGGTTTTAAAACCGTTTTGTTTGGCCCATTGGGCTATCCGAAGGTTGAAGCCAGAAAAATCAATAAAAATGACCACATCCGGATTGAATTTTTTGATGTCTTCCTTGCAAAAAGCGATGTTTTTAAAAATAGTGGGGATGTTCATGATCACCTCAAGAAATCCCATAAAGGCCATGTCTTTGTAATGCTTGGCCAGCTGTCCTCCGGCCTGCTGCATTAAATCACCGCCCCAACAACGGATATCCGCGTCATGATCTTCTTGCTTCAGTGCCTTGATAAGGTTGGAGCCGTGCAAATCGCCGGAAGCCTCACCTGCTATGATATAATACTTCATCGTATAATGCTCAAGTTCAATTAGAACAAAACTTTGTAGGCCAAAATTACCAAGGCGGTCAACAATGTGGCAATCATGACCCCTCTTGCCCTCAAATCCCTTTTGATGCGGAGAAACCCGAAGAATGCAATCAGGTTCAAAATGGCACCCAAGGCCAATAAACTGCCAATATGGCCTTGTTCCACGGCAGCATTGAAGGTATCCACAATACCGATATCGGAAAACAAAAGAATGTATAGTAAAGTGCCAAAAGTGTTTGCTATGATGCCCACAGCAAAACCGATAATGATTTCCTTTTTAGTGTCCATTCAAGTTCCAGTTGTTTATGTTCGAAATGGCGTGGTGGGCCGTAAGGTCAAATTGGGTGGGAACCACCGAAATATAACCATTGGCCAACGCCCATTCATCCGTATCCTCTCCTTTGTCCAAAAGCTCAAATTCGCCTGTTAACCAGTAATAATCCTTTCCAGATGGACTGGTACGCTTGTCAAACTCCTCCTTCCAATTCCCTCTTGCCTGTCTACAAACCTTGATGCCTTTGGGCTCTTCCGAGGTTTTGGGAATGTTCACATTGAGTACGGTTCCCTTTGGAATTCCATTGGCCAAGGCCTCGACCACAATCTTTTTGATGGGTTTTAAGGAAGGCTCAAAATTGGCCTCCCATGAATAATCGCATAGGGAAAACCCAATGGCAGGAATACCTTCGATACCTGCCTCTATGGCAGCACTCATGGTGCCGGAATAGATGACGTTGATGGAAGAGTTGGAGCCGTGGTTGATGCCACTCACACAAATATCCGGTTTTCGGTCCAGGATCACCCGAAGGGCCAATTTTACACAATCCGCAGGGGTCCCGCTACAGCTGTATTCAAACGGAGCGCCCTCTTTGTGGTCCACGACTACCTTTTTGGAGAACAGGGTGCTATCCACCGTAATGGCATGTCCCATGCCCGATTGGGGGCTGTCCGGGGCCACAACAATAACGTCCCCTATTTCTTTCATGGTCCGTATCAAGGCCCTAAGGCCCGGAGCGGTAATTCCATCATCATTGGTGACCAGGATAAGTGGTTTTTCCATTTCGTATAATTAATGGCATAAAAATACGTTTTTCATAAGGATATGATGCCCCGACCGTTTAACAAAAAATTAAGCGGACCCATAAAGAACTGGCACGGTTTTTTCAGTATCTTAGGGAATTCATACAATTAAAAACGACGGAAACCGCAACCTAAATCCAGCCTCTTGGGGCAGATAGTTTCGGTCCGATAAAAACATATTATGAAGAAGAACTTCGTTTTGGCACTTTTGGTGATCCTTGTAGCGGTCGCCTCTTGTAGCTTTACCAATAAGTCCTTTGAGAACGATGATAAGGACAAATTACTGTTGGATTTGATTACCTATGTCTTGGAGCGGGGCCATTATGAACCCAAAGATTTGGACGACACTTTTAGCTCCAATGTTTTTGATGACTTTATTGATATCCTAGACCCTACAAAAAGATATTTCTTGGAAAGTGATGTCAGGGAATTTGAAAAGTACCGGTTCATGATCGATGATGAGATCAGGAATACGGACATTACTTTTTTCAATGTGGTGTACCAACGTTTGATGGTACGGATGAACGAGGCCAAGGAGATTTATAAGGAAGTGCTTGCCGAACCTTTCGATTACACCCTTGACGAGGTCATTGATATTGATTATGACAAGCAAGAGTTTGCCGCCAATAAAAAACAGCTCAAGGAACGTTGGAGAAAACAACTCAAATACAACACTTTGGCCGTTTTTGAAAACAAAGTGGAGAATCGAATTTTAGATGCCACACAGGGGGATGGCCCCCAGGCTTCTGCAGATGTTTTGGTGAAATACAACGAAATCCCAACTTCTGTGGATAGGGCATTGACTGAGGAAGAGGCCCGTGAAAATACCAAGAACACTTTGGATGAGTTCTTCGATTTTGTGGGAGATTTGGAAAGAAAGGATTGGTTTGTACAGTACATCAATACCATAGTGGAAGAGTTTGACCCGCATACCTTTTACTTCGCTCCAGAAGAAAAAGAGCGTTTTGACATTGGGATGTCCGGTAAGTTTGAAGGTATCGGGGCCCGTTTGCAAAAAAGACCTGAGGGGGCAAAAATTGTGGAAATCATTTCAGGAGGTCCTGTTTGGAGAGATCAAACCTTGGAAGTAGGGGATGAAATCTTAAAAGTAGGACAAGATGGTGAAGAGCCTATTGATATTGTGGGAATGCGCCTTGATGACGCCATAAAGCTGATCAAAGGCCCCAAAGGTACCATTGTGGACCTTACCGTGAGAAGGGTCGATGGGACCATTGAAGTGGTGTCCATTGTCAGGGATGTTGTGGAGCTGGAAGAGTCCTATGCCAAATCGGCGACCATAAAGACAGGTGATGCCCACAAGTTTGGATTGATCAACTTGCCGAAGTTTTATATCGATTTTGAGGACTATACCGAAAGAAATGCCGCCACCGATGTGGCTAAGGAAGTGGAGCGTCTCAAGGAGGCAGGAGCAGAAGGTATTGTTCTAGATCTAAGGGACAATGGCGGTGGATCACTGAAAACCGTGGTGGAAATGGCCGGTTTGTTTATCAAGGACGGCCCTATAGTCCAAGTGCGTTCCTCAGGACAACGCAAGGAGGTACATGAAGACAAGGACGAGCGTATACAGTGGGATGGTCCATTGGTGATTCTCGTAAATGAACTGTCCGCATCGGCATCCGAAATTTTGGCCGCGGCCATGCAGGATTACAAGCGTGCCGTAATCATAGGAAGCAAGCAGACCTTTGGTAAGGGAACCGTTCAAAATGTAATTCCTTTGGACAACATTGTTCGAAGCAACGAGCATGGGGATTTGGGAGCGATAAAATTGACCACCCAAAAGTTCTATCGTATCAATGGAGGCTCTACCCAGTTGGAAGGGGTAAAGAGTGACATTGTGGTTCCGGATAGATACAGCTATATTGATTTGGGAGAAAGAGATCAGGAAAACCCATTGGGTTGGGATAAGATCACCCCGGCCGACTACAAGGTATGGGATGGTTACATCGATTTTGAGACCACCGTCGCCAATAGTAAGAAACGGATGGAAAACAATGCCCAGATCAAGCTTATCGATGAAAATGCCAAGTGGTTGAAAGAACAACAGGACGAAACCGTAATATCTTTGAATTATGATACCTATATCGGTAGGGAAAATGAAGCAAAGAAACGCTCCGAAAGCTTTAAGACCTTAAGGGATTATGATTCCAAATTGGCTTTTGAGTCTTTGGAGTATGAAACCGAACTGTTTACCCAAGACTCCGTATTGCGTGAGAAAAGGGATAGATGGCACAAGAGTCTGGCCAAGGATATCTATGTGGAAGAGGCCGTTAATGTGCTCAAAGACCTTAAAATGAACAACATCAAGAACAATGAGCGTAAATTGGCCAGCGTAAAAGGATAATAAAAAGATATAAATAGGTATAAAAGCCGACCCAACTGGGTCGGCTTTTATCTTTTAGGGTATGCTGTGGAATGTAAAAATCCCGATAATCAAAATAAACCCCAATGGAAGGGCTCTTCTTTATTTTTTTGGATGATAAATTATTGTTCAACTTTGTAGTGAAACCAATAGAATGAAAAACAAGACCGTTTATGCCCTCCTTTTGGCCGTTTGTGTGATAGGATTTTGGGTATTTGAAAATTTCTATACCCCGGCCACCTACATGGACCCCAACACCAATGGCGAGAAAACCAATGAGGTCCTTTTGCCAAGCTCAACTACGGGAGAGGTGGTCCATCACCAGTATTTCTCCCTTTCCTATAGCGAGGCCTATGAGCAAGCCGAATGGGTGGCTTACGAGCTTAAAAAGGAGCACCTGACCTATGATGACAGAAAACGACCTTATTTTATAGAAGACCCTGAGGTCCGGACCAAGTCGGCCGATTGGAAAAATTACAGGGGGTCTGGATATGACCGTGGACACCTATGCCCAGCAGGGGACAGACGCTTTTCCGAGTATGCGTATAACGAGACTTTTTATACCAGCAATATAAGTCCGCAAGACAGGGATTTTAACGCGGGGGTTTGGAACCGTTTGGAGCAAAAGGTAAGGAGGTGGTGCAAAAAACATGGGGATTTATTTGTGGTCACAGGAGGTGTTTTGGAGCAGGGTCTGGAGGAAATCGGGGAAGAAGATGTTGATGTGCCTAAGGCATTCTATAAAATCGTGTTCAATACAAAGAATGATTCTAGGGGAGTGTTGGCCTTTTTGATTCCCAATAAGGAGAGCAACGCGCCCTTGCATACCTTTTTGGTCCCTATTGATGTATTGGAGGAAAAAACGGGACTGGATTTTTTTGAACAACAACCCAAAACATGGCAAGATGCCCGTGAGCATGAGGTGGATGCAGAGGGGTGGGACTTTTAAATACCGTCCTTTAAGCGGTTGGAATCCAATTTCAAAAAGATAAAAAGCAGCATTGTAAAGAAAATGAGCCCGGAACCTCCATAACTAAAAAAGGGCAGAGGTACCCCAATGGTGGGCAAGAGTCCGATTACCATGCCAATGTTAATAAAATAGTGGAACACCAAAATGGAAATGACCCCATACCCGTACATGCGGCTAAAATCACTTTTTTGTCGCTCCGCGATATAGATCAATCGTAAAAAGAAAACGGAAAACAACAATATTACGGTTGCAGTTCCCAAAAACCCCCATTCCTCGCCTACGGAGCTAAAAATATAATCCGTATGTTGCTCGGGGACAAAATCACCTTTGGTCCGGGTACCTTCCAAAAAGCCCTTGCCAAAGAACCCTCCGGATTCAATGGCCTTTTCAGATTGATAGGTGTTGTAGCCAATGGTCTTTCTGATTTCCTCCAGCTTTTTCTCATCCTTTTCCAGACCCAACCATAGCGTGAAACGATCGCGATGGCGCTGTTCAAACACATTTTCGTATACAAAGTTCACCGAAAGGGAAAACAATGTGGATATGATAATGACCCCCAGCACCGGTAGCAATGGAATCTTGAGAGATGCCTTTTTAAATGTAAATACCAATAAGGCGATGACTACCATGCCGATAGTGACCCATACCGTTCCAAACATGAGGGTGGAAACAAAGAGTGCCACGATGAACAACAAAATACCGAGATAGTAGAGGGGAAACCCTTCACGAAAAAGCACAAAAAAGAAGGCAAAATAAATCAAGGCACTTCCGGGATCGGGTTGGGGTAATATGAGAAAAGCCGGCAGCAATATAATGACCAAGGCATACATTTGGTGTTTGCGGGTCCTGATGTCGGTCTGTATATCACTCAAGAATTTGGCCAATGCCAATGCGGTTGCCACCTTTCCCAACTCCGAAGGTTGGAGGTTGAAAAATCCAAGGTTGTACCATGATGTGGCCCCGGCTATGGTCTTCCCAAAAACAAAGAGTCCTGCCAACAGCAATAAGGATACCACATAGAAAATGGAGGAAAAGCGTTCAAAAAAGTTGGATTCCACAAAAAGGACCAAAATTATCCCTAAAAGGGATACCCCGATAAAAAAAAGTTGCTTCCCATAAAGCGTGGAAAAATCAAAAATGGAAGTGCTTTGGTCGGTTAAGGAGGTGGAATAAATATTGATCCATCCTATAAAGACCAAAAGGGCATAAAGAATAATGGTGATCCAGTCTATCCTTCCAAAAACCCCTCTACCAAACATATTCGTTTATCTTGAAAGGTTCTCCACTATACGGCTTTGCATATTCGTGTTCCAGGGTCTTTTCCAGCATGCGCTTCTCCAAATCTGTTCGTGTGATTTCGCCCTTGATATATTTTTCAATAAGTAGCGAAGCGATATGCCCGGCGTAGCGTGCGCCATAATACCCATTTTCAATATATACCGCCAAGGCAATCTGAGGGTTTTCCACTGGGGCAAAGGCTACAAATACGGAGTGGTCCGTGAGCTGCATGCGTTCACCATCAATGCGGATAAAGTTTTCTACCGTCCCTGTTTTTCCGGCTATTTCAATATCGGGAATCTGTATCCATCGGGCCGTTCCATACTTGTACACATTGGCCATGCCTTCAATAACAGGATCAAAATATTTCCGATCTATGGTAGTATAATGGGGTTCCGTGTATTTGGGGTCTATGGCTCCCGAATTACCAATGTTTTTGATGACATGGGGAGTGTAGAAATAACCGCGGTTGGCAATAGCGGCGGTCATATTGGCCAATTGTAAGGGTGTAGCGGCAATCTCACCCTGCCCTATGGAATTGGAAATGATGGTAGATGCAGCCCATCGGCCATCACCATACCATTTGTCATAATAATCTTTGTCGGGTATTCGGCCGGGCGCGCCAGTGGGTAAGTCGGTTCCCAGATAGTTGCCCAAACCAAAGCTCTTCATATGTTTTTCCCAGGCATCCATGCCCTCATCCGTGGTGCGATATTTATCGTAGATTTTTCTAAAAACCCCAGCAAAATAGGCATTGCAGGATTGTTGGATCCCTGAATTTAAATCGCGTACCCCTCCACCGCAGTGACAGCCTCGGAGTGTGTTGCCCACATAAAAACCATGGTAACACCGAAATTTGGTCTCAGGTTGTATGACCCCTTCTTGCAATCCGATCAGGGCATTCAAGGTTTTAAATGGGGACCCAGGCGAGGGTTGTGCCAAGATGGAACGGTCCCATGTGGGTTTGGAAATGGTGTCAAAGTGAAGCTTACTGTAATTTTTGGAACGCTGTCTTCCCACCAAAAGAGCAGGGTCATAGGTGGGACCAGAGATCATGGCCAGGATTTCGCCGGATTTTGGTTCTATGGCAACAATACCACCATGCTTACCGTGCATAAGTCTTTCTCCGTATTCCTGAAGCTTTTTGTCCAAGGTGATATGAATTTCCTTGCCTTGTTCAGGAAGGGTATCCAGTTTTCCGCTTTTATAAGGGCCGATATCTCGGTTAAAGCGGTCTTTCTGAATGTGTTTTACTCCTTTTCGACCTCTTAATACCTCTTCATATTGTTTCTCAACACCAGTGTGTCCTTTTAGTTCTCCAGCCACATAGTTGGGATTATTCTTGAGTTCCCATTCATTTACCTCACTAATGTACCCTAATACATTGGCGGCACTATTGGTGGCGTAATAGCGCAAGGAGCGTTTTTGGATATAGAACCCGGCATAATGCCTCATTTTTTCTTGTAATTTGGCATAGTCCTCTTTGGAAAGCTGCGGGACCATTACCGAAGGAAGTCTTGGGGAATAGGCTCTTGCTTTCTCCATTTTATCCAAAAAAGCGGCTTTTTCAATACCCAAAAGATCGCAAAATTCCAAAGTGTCCAAAGGCGTTACTTCCCGCGGTATCACCATGACATCATAGGCAGGTTGATTGCCCACCATGAGTTCCCCATTGCGGTCATAGATATATCCCCGTTCGGGATAGTCGTAGATTTTTTTGATGGCGGGATCATCCAATATTTGATCGGGAGAAAAACGAAAAAGCTGCAAATAGGAAAGTCTACCTATAAAGGTGAATCCTATTAAGACGACCACGGAAGATAGCAGCAGTTTTTTCATGGACAAAATGGTTTAAGGTCTAAACCTCTATAGTTCAACGTGACATTGTCTTTTTTATTCGCTTGTTGGGCTAAAAAGAGAACTAAAGAGCGTACATAGCACCAAAGTTACAAGACCTGTGGCAAAAACTTTTTTCAAAATTAAAAGGATGTGGGCAAAACTTAAAATTTCCAACGAAAAGAAAACAAGTTGATGGATCAATATCAACAAAGCCATAAAGGTAATGCGCTGGACTTTGGTGGTATTTTTAAAGCTGAAGTTTTGGAATTCATAGTTTACCCCAAAACAAAAACGCATGATTACGGGTCTGGCATAGGCAACGGTCAAGGAGGCAATGGCGTTCAGGGCCATGGTGTCCGAAAAAATGTCGATGATTAATCCCAACAAAAAAGAAATGAGCATGAATAAGGTACGGTTTCCCTTGATGGGATACCAATAAAAGAAAATGACATAGACCAAGGGATTGATGCTGTCCATAAAGTTCATGGCATTGAAAATCAATACTTGCGCCAATATCAGCAGTACAAACCGAAGACTATTTAAAAATACGGTGTTATTCATTTAAGGTTCTTGCCTCCAATGCTTTTATTTCTTCCTTGTTTTTGTTTTCTATTAGGTACACATTCTTTATGTTGGCCATATCATTGAACAGCTCAACATCAATATTATAAAAACTCCCTGCCGCATTAAGATCGTATTTTTTGATGGTGCCAATAGGGATGTTTTCCGGAAATATGCTGGACATGCCACCGGTGACAATGGTATCGCCAACCACTAATGGGACCAATCGGGGGATATCCACCAATTGGGCAATGATATAATCCTCAGCGGTCCAGACCAATGACCCAAAATATTCAGAGTGCTTGATCTTGGCATTGATGTTGGATTTGGTGTTGAGCACACTCTGTACCGTGGCAAAATTTGAGGATACGTTTTCAACAATACCCAAAATGCCTTTGGTGGTGATGACTCCCATGTCCTGTTTTACCCCTTGGTTTTCTCCTTTATCAATGGTGATATAGTTTCTTGGGGAGGTAAAACTGTTCTTGATCAGTCGGGCACTGAGAACTTCGTAAGCTGTCAAAGTAGAATCCAAGGGCTGTACACTGTCAACTTTCAGATTAAACAGCATTTTTCGCAACTGTTCGTTTTCCCTGACCAGCCTATTATTCTCTTCCCGAAGTCCGAAATAGGATGAAATATCAGCAGCTGAGCCATACACGTTGCCCGTCAACCATTTGGAGGAATTAAAAAATTTGGATTGATGGTAGGAATGCGATCTAATGGTGATCACCAATGAAATAAGCAGGAGAAAACCATATAGGAAGGCATTTCTATTGCGTAAAACAAAGTTGATGATCCGTTGCATGCAATCGTATCGTTATGAGAGTTTAAACGCCCTTAAGCGAATTGAAAACTACTAAGCCCCGATTATTTGATCAGGATGCTTTTGTAGCGTTCCAAATTTTTCAGTGCAATGCCCGTTCCGCGAACCACAGCTCGCAATGGGTCTTCCGCAATATATACGGGAAGGTCTGTTTTTTGGGAAAGTCTTCTGTCCAATCCACGGAGCATGGAGCCACCCCCGGCCAAATAAATACCAGTGTTATAGATATCGGCGGCAAGTTCTGGAGGGGTTTGCGATAGTGTTTCCATTACAGCATCTTCAACTCGTAAAATACTTTTGTCCAAGGCTTTGGCAATTTCACGATAAGACACCTGCACCTGTTTTGGCTTCCCTGTCAACAAGTCCCGTCCTTGGATGGATTTATCCTCTGGGGGCGACTTGAGGTCCTCAGTGGCCGATCCAATCTCTATTTTAATGGCTTCAGCGGTAGTTTCCCCTACATAAAGGTTGTGTTGGGTGCGCATGTAATAGATAATGTCGTTGGTGAACACGTCACCTGCAATTTTCACTGATTTATCACAGACAATACCCCCTAATGCAATTACCGCGATTTCGGTGGTACCCCCACCAATATCCACGATCATGTTTCCTTTGGGCTGCATAATATCCAATCCAATACCAATGGCTGCGGCCATGGGCTCATGGATGAGGTATACTTCCTTGCCGTTTACCCTTTCCGCAGATTCCCGGACCGCACGCATTTCCACTTCGGTGATTCCGGAAGGGATACAAATGACCATTCGCAATGCTGGTGGGAACCACTTTTTCTTTAGGGCCGGAATGTTCTTGATGAACATATTGATCATCTTTTCCGAAGCGTCGAAGTCGGCAATTACCCCGTCCTTCAAAGGCCGTATGGTCTTTATGTTTTCATGGGTTTTCCCCTGCATCATGTTGGCTTCGCGCCCCACCGCGATGATTTTTCCAGACACGCGATCCCTTGCCACAATGGAAGGGCTGTCTACCACCACTTTATCCAAGTGGATGATCAGGGTATTTGCAGTACCAAGGTCAATGGCAATTTCCTCGGTCATGAAATCAAAAAATCCCATAAAAAGCGTTTATTTTCGGATTAACGGTAAAAAATTACCGGCTAATGTACTAAAATTAATGTTTAAAATGCCGTGTGCCTGTCATTACCATGGCCATTCCGTTTTCATTGCAATAATCAATGCTCAATTGATCTTTGATGGACCCTCCCGGTTGGATGACACTTTTAATACCTGCCTTGTCCGCAATCTCCACACAATCAGGGAAAGGGAAAAAGGCATCACTGGCCATTACGGCGCCATTTAAATCGAAATTGAACGACCCTGCTTTATGGATGGCTTGGTTCAAAGCGTCCACACGTGAAGTCTGACCTGTTCCACTGGCACACAGTTGTTTGTTCTTGGCCAAAACAATGGTGTTGCTCTTGGTGTGCTTGCACAATTTGGAAGCGAAAATCAAATCTTCGATCTCCTCTGAAGTCGGTTTTTTATCTGTAACAGGATTCAAGTCCTCTTTTGCATCGGTTTTGGAATCTTTGTCCTGAACCAAGAATCCGTTCAAACAAGTGCGGACCAAAGTCTCAGGTAGGCTTACTTGGTTTTGAACAAGGATGATACGGTTCTTTTTTCCTTTTAGGGTTTCCAACGCCTCATCGGAATAGCTTGGTGCAATGACTACTTCGCAGAACAGATTATGGATTTCCGCCGCGGTTTCAGCATCAATTTCAACGTTGGAAATCAAAATACCGCCAAAGGCAGAAACCGGGTCACCGGCCAAGGCATCCACATAAGCTTGTTTGATGGTGCTTCGGGTGGCAAGACCACAGGCATTGTTGTGTTTTAAAATGGCGAAAGTTGGATCGTCGTTCACAAATTCCCCCATCAGGTTCACCGCGGCATCCACATCCAAAAGGTTGTTGTAAGATAGCTCCTTGCCGTGCAGTTTAGTGAACATGGCATCAAAGTCCCCAAAGAAGAATCCTTTCTGGTGGGGGTTTTCACCATAGCGCAACACTTGTCCTTTGGTTTCGCTGATTTTCAACACGGTCTCTTCTTTTTCCGCATTGAAATAGTTGAAGATGGCCGTGTCATAATGTGAGGAAACATTGAACGCCTTAGCGGCAAAACGCTTCCGGTCTTCCAAAGTTGTGGTGCCGTTTCCTTCGGAGATGACGTTGAGGAAGTCCGCATAATCCTCCATAGAGGAAACACAGAGTACATCCTTGAAGTTTTTGGCAGCGGCCCTGATTAGGGAAATACCACCGATATCGATTTTCTCGATAATATCTTGTTCCGAAGCGCCACTGGCCACGGTTTTTTCAAAAGGGTAGAGGTCCACGATGACGATGTCCAATTGGGGAATGTCAAACTCCTGCATTTGGGCCACATCGCTTTCGTTGTCCTGCCTATTTAAAATGCCGCCGAAAACTTTGGGATGCAATGTCTTTACCCGTCCACCTAGAATGGAAGGATAGCTGGTAACATCTTCCACAGGTACCACATCGATACCGAGATTGCGGATAAATGTCTCGGTTCCTCCTGTGGAATAGAGAGTTACGCCGAGTTCATCCAATTTTTTTACGATGGGCTCCAAACCATCTTTATGGAATACGGAAATCAGTGCAGCGGAGGCTTTTTTGGCAGTCTTCATGGGTATCTTAAAAATCAATTTCTTAAGCCCACAAAAGTACTTGTTTTGTTGCTAAAAAGTAGAACGGGTTATCAACAAAATGGAGGAGTTTTACAGAATTCCGGCCACTTTTTCGTTGATGAATTCCAAAAACAGCTCATCCTCTTCGGAAAAGGGGTCCGGGGTATTGGAATCGATATCGATTTGCCCCACATTTTCCCCATTCACGAACAAGGGAACGACAATTTCCGCTTTAACGGTAATGCTACAGGCAATATAGTTGTCCTGTGCAGCCACATCGGGAACCACAAAATTCTGGTTGCTCACTGCCACCTGTCCGCAAATGCCTTTTCCAAAAGGGATAATGGTATGGTCCGTGGGTGCACCTGCGTAAGGACCCAATTTTAATTCTTCTTTATCCCCGTTTCTGAAGTAAAACCCCACCCAATCGTAATAGGATACTTCGCTGCGTAATAGTTCACAGATTTCACCCAAACGGGTGTCAACAGTTTTCGAATCATCGGCAATGATGGAAAGTACTTTGGGTTGAAGGGTTGCCAGCATATATCTATTTTTTGCAAAGGTATGGAATAGGGGATTTGTTCGATATAAAGCGACAAACTTACGGGTCCGTATTTTTAAACTTCTGTTAAACAAAACAATAAATCGCTAAATTTTGTAGTTTTGTAGGGAAATGAAACAGGTTTTTCATCAAATCATGTCGTCTGTAATGGCCCTTTTGGTCTTGGCCTCAACGGTTTCTTGGACCGTGGACAAGCATATTTGTATGGGTAAGGTTCAGGATATTTCCTTTTTTGCCCATGCGGATGATTGTGGTATGGACATGGAGATGGAAAAATCTTGTTGTGATGATGAGTCCTTCACCGTTCAAGGTCAGGATGACCTAAAAATCTCTTTTGATGATTTTGGTGTGGGACAACAGCTGTTTTTGGTAAGCTTCGTCCATTCCTATTTTTATCTTTTCGAAGACAATGTGGAGGAGGTCAGTGCCTTTAGGGACTACGCTCCACCCCCACTGATACAGGACGTTCAAGTGCTGCATCAGACTTTCCTCATTTGATTTAACATTGGTTGATTGTACCCGGCCCCTTGTGGTTGGGCGTGCCCGTTTATGCACTTTTTTCTTGATCCAATTGTTTAAATCAAACCTTTATGCTGAACAAAAGCATCAAATTTCTCATAGAGAACAAATTAGTGGCCGTTTTACTCCTAGTCCTATTTGTAGGATGGGGTACGGTGAACGTTCCATTTGACTGGGATACCGGATTTCTTCCCAAGAACCCTGTCGCAGTGGATGCTATCCCCGATATTGGAGAAAACCAACAGATTGTATTTACCCAGTGGCCCGGAAGGTCACCCCAAGACATGGAAGATCAGGTCACCTATCCGTTGACCACTTCGTTGTTGGGTATCCCTGGAGTAAAGACCATACGGAGTTCGTCCATGTTCGGACTGTCCAGCATCTATATCATTTTTGAGGAAGATGTGGAATTTTATTGGAGCCGAAGCCGTATTCTTGAAAAACTGAATTCCTTACCCAATAACGTATTGCCCAGTGGGGTAAATCCGGCATTGGGTCCCGATGCCACTGCCTTGGGGCAAATCTTCTGGTACACTTTGGAAGGACGGGACGAAGAAGGCAATGTTACCGGCGGATGGGATTTGCAGGAACTGCGAAGTGTTCAGGATTACTATGTAAAGTATGCCCTGTCCTCGGCCAGTGGGGTTTCTGAAGTCGCCTCCATAGGTGGATTTGTGCAGGAATACCAAATTGATGTAAATCCAGAATTGCTCAAACAGTACAATATTGGATTGGATCAAGTGGTAAAGGCCATAAAGCAGAGCAATCGGGATATTGGCGCTCAGACCTTGGAAATCAACAAGGCAGAATATTTGGTCCGTGGACTGGGGTACATCAAATCCTTGGAAGATATTAAAAATGCTGTGGTCACTTCAACGGATTATACTGCTATAAGAGTACAGGATGTGGCCCATGTTTCCTTGGGGCCGGCGGTTCGAAGGGGTATTTTGGACAAGGAAGGTGCCGAGGTGGTCGGTGGGGCCGTTGTGGCACGATATGGGGCCAATCCCTTGGAGGTGATCAACAATGTAAAGGAAAAAATAAAGGAGCTCAGCGCCGGATTACCGTCCAAGGAATTAAAGGACGGTACTACATCGCAGTTGACCATCGTTCCATTTTATGACCGCACGGAACTCATTCAAGAAACCTTGGGCACTTTAAATGAAGCATTGACCTTGGAAATACTGATCACCATTTTGGTGATTGTGGTAATGGTCTTCAACCTGAGGGCTTCGTTATTGATATCGGGATTGCTCCCAGTGGCCGTGCTCATGGTCTTCATTTCCATGAAACTGTTTGGGGTGGATGCCAATATTGTGGCCCTTTCCGGAATTGCCATCGCCATTGGTACCATGGTGGATGTTGGTGTAATCCTTTCCGAAAACATTATCCGGCATCGGGATGAAAACACCCAAAATCTACCCATAAACGCAGTGGTCTACAATGCCACATCAGAAGTTTCTGGAGCCATATTGACAGCGGTTCTTACCACTATCATCAGTTTTATCCCGGTATTTACCATGGTAGGGGCCGAAGGGAAGCTGTTCCGTCCATTGGCATTTACCAAGACCATGGCCTTGGCAGCTTCGGTAATTGTGGCCCTCTTCCTCATTCCGCCGTTTGCGGCCATCATTTTCAAAAGAAAATCGCAGGGTCCTCTCCTAAAATACATTTGGAATGGAGTGCTTGTGGCTTTGGGGGTAACAGCCATCGTTTTTGGGCATTGGCTTGGTCTGACTTTGGTGGCTTTTGGAGTCTTGGGCATTTTAAGGTTGAAAGAGTTGGTATCTGAAAAAGAGGTAACGTGGCTCAATGTAGCCCTTTGTATCACCACCATTCTGTTTTTATTGGCAACCTATTGGAGACCTCTCGGGTTTGATCGCAGCATAGCCATCAACCTAATTTTTGTGGGGTTGATTTGTGGGGTACTGTTGGGAGTGTTTTATCTGTTCCGAAAATATTACCATCGGATTTTGTTGTGGGCTTTGGAGAACAAACTGCTCTTCCTTTCCATTCCTACTGTAATTGTGGTTTTTGGGTTTTTGATCATGCGTAACACAGGTCAAGAATTTATGCCCTCCCTTAACGAAGGCTCATTTCTGTTGATGCCCACCTCGCTCCCACATGCCGGGGTAGAGGAAAACAAAAGGGTGCTGCAGCAGCTGGATATGGCTGTGGCCACCATCCCTGAAATTGAAACCGTAGTGGGAAAATCCGGAAGGACCGAATCGGCCTTGGACCCCGCTCCGCTTTCCATGTATGAAAATGTGATCCAATACCGCTCCGAATACGAGAAAAATGAATCAGGATCACCACAACGTTTTAAGGTAAATGAAGATGGGTATTTTGTGTTGAAGAACGGAAAAGTGGCCGCTAACCCCAATCTCAAAGTTCAGAATGAAGGGAATTACACAAATTCCCATGTAAGTGAACCATTGCGGATTGACAGAAAGCTGCTGACCCCAGACTCCGATGGAGAATATTTTAGGAATTGGCGTCCCGAGATCAAAAGCCCGGATGACATCTGGAATGAAATTGTGAAGGTGACCCGATTGCCAGGGATTACTTCGGCTCCCAAATTACAACCCATTGAGACCCGTTTGGTGATGCTTCAGACCGGGATGCGCGCTCCCATGGGAATTAAAGTCAAAGGGCAGGATTTAAAGGAAATCGAGGCGTTTGGGATGCAGTTGGAGTCCATCCTCAAAGAAGCTGATGGGGTAAAGGACGAGGCAGTCTTCGCCGATCGTATTGTGGGTAAACCCTATTTGCTGATTGATATTGACCGTGAAAGGTTGGTGCGATACGGTGTGGTCATTGAAGATGTACAACAAATTTTGGAAGTGGCCATAGGAGGCATGACCTTGACCCAGACCGTTGAAGGAAGGGAACGCTATGGGGTTCGGGTGCGCTATCCCCGGGAACTCAGGGAAAACCCAACGGATATCGGCAATATTTATGTGCCCGTGGAAAAGGGTAACCCGGTTCCGTTGAGCGAATTGGTCACCATAAAATACGAACAAGGTCCGCAGGTCATTAAAAGTGAGGACACCTTTTTGGTTGGCTATGTTCTTTTTGATAAGTTGGATGGTTTTGCCGAAGTGGATGTGGTTGAAAATGCCCAAGCCAAGATTTTGGAAAAAATTGATAGCGGTGCCTTGGTGGTGCCCAAGGGAATCAGTTATCAATTCACCGGGACCTATGAGAACCAACTCCGGGCAGAAAAGACATTGTCCGTAGTGGTGCCCTTGGCCCTATTGATCATTTTCCTCATCCTATATTTCCAATTTAGGTCCGTGGCCACTTCCTTGATGGTATTCACGGGAATTGCCGTGGCCTTTGCGGGAGGGTTTTTAATGATATGGCTGTATGGTCAGGATTGGTTCTTGAACTTCAGTTTTTTTGGCGAAAATCTACGGGACCTTTTCCAAATGCATCCCATTAATCTGAGTGTTGCGGTTTGGGTAGGGTTCATTGCCCTTTTCGGAATCGCCACGGATGACGGTGTGGTCATGGCCACCTATTTAACGCAGACCTTTCGGAAAAATACCCCCACCTCCATGGAAGCCATCAGGGAATCGGTTTTGGAAGCGGGGGAGAAGCGCATCAGACCGTGTTTAATGACCACGGCGACCACCATTTTGGCCCTTTTACCCGTGTTGACGAGTACCGGACGGGGAAGCGATATTATGATTCCCATGGCCATTCCCAGTTTTGGGGGAATGCTGATCGCATTGATCACCCTGTTTGTAGTGCCTGTATTGTTCAGTTGGAAAAGCGAGTGGCAACTTAAAATGCAAAATCGATGAAAAAGAATCTCATTTTTATGGCATTTACCCTGTTGACAGTTGGAATGAATGCCCAGACATTGGAACTGTATCTTCAGGAGGCGGAGCAGAACAATCCATTGATCCAGGCTTTGGAGCTACGGTACAACATCGCCAAGGAAAAGGTGGAAGAGGTGAATACATTACCCAACATGACCATAGGTGCGGGTTATTTTGTAAGTGAACCCGAAACACGGACCGGTCCACAGCGGGCCAAATTTTCAGTATCACAGATGCTGCCCTGGTTTGGGACCATTACAGCCCGTGAAAACTACGCCAGTTCCATGGCCGAGGCCGAGTATGTGGAAATTGCCGTAGCCAAACGCAAATTGGCATTGTCCGTGGCCCAATCCTATTACCGATTGTATGCGCTGCAAGCAACACAAGGTAAGCTCGATGAGAATATCGCTTTGCTCAAAACCTATGAACGCTTGGCCCTTACTTCAGTGGAAGTGGGAAAGGCTTCGGCAGTGGATGTGCTTAAACTCCAGATCAGACAGAACGAACTTCAACAACAAAAAGAAGTATTGCAGCAACAATACCTAGCGGAACAGGCCGTGTTCAATAACCTATTGAATCGGGATGAGAGCATTTCGATTGAGGTGGTGGACGAAATGGGTATTCCGGAGGAAGACCCCATTCTTGAAAAGGAAGCATTGACCCTGAACCCGGAACTCCTCAAGTACGACCAATTGTACGAATCCGTGGTGCAATCAGAACTGCTCAACCAAAAGGAAAATGCCCCAAGTCTTGGATTTGGATTGGACTATGTAACCGTTTCGGAACGACCCGATATGAGCTTTAACGACAATGGAAAGGACATTGTAATGCCCATGGTAACCCTTTCCATTCCCATTTTTAACAATAAGTTCAAGTCTGTGACCAAACAAAACCAAATGCGTCAGCAAGAGATTGAACTGCAAAAACAGGAACGTTTGAATGTGTTGGAAAACACATTTGCCAAAGCCCTTTCACAGCGTAACGAGGCTCGGATTGCCTATACTATTCAGGCTAAAAACCTGGATCAGGCCAAGGATGCCGAGGAAATCCTCATCAAAAATTATGAAACAGGCACCATTGATTTCAATGATGTACTGGACATTCAAGAGTTGCAATTAAAATTTCAACTCAATCAAATACAATCTGTGCAGATGTACTATGTGCAATCTGCCTTGATCAATTATGTAATCAACAAGTAATTTAATTTCAACAAAAATGAGAACAAACATCAGAACAATTATCGGAATCGCATTTGCATCAGCATTGGTATTGACCATATCTTGTAAGGGAAAAACAGAGGAAGCAAAGGAAGCTTCCACCGAAGCGACCATGGAGCATGAAGGGCATGATATGGACAACATGAACCATGAAAATCATAACATGGGCGATATGGAAACCAAGGATATGCAAGGCAAAGAGTATACATCTACTTATGTATGTCCCATGCACTGCGAAGGCAGTGGTAGTGATACAGAAGGGAAATGTCCGGTTTGTGGCATGACCTATGTTTTGAATACGGAGCATATGAAGGACGGGCATACCCATAATTAAGCTTCAAGAACTTTACCCATCCATTATGATCATTAAAGTCAAAAATATGGTGTGCGACCGCTGCAAGAGCGTTTTGAAAGACGAGTTTCAAAAGGCGGACATTGCCGTGGTGAAAATGGATTTGGGTGAGATCCAGTTCTTGGCTGATGCATCGCATCGTATGGACGATATTCGGGAGATTTTGGTCAGCAATGGGTTTGAGCTGATCGAGAATCCAAACGACACCCGCATTGCTGAAATCAAAAAGCATGTACTCATGGCTTTGAACCATGGGGTGGACCGGAATCTCTCGGAGTATCTGTCCGACAAAATGAAAAAGGAATATTCGGTGCTGAGTAAACTCTTCAGTGCCACCGAGGGGATGACCATTGAAAAGTTTTTCATCAGGCTCAAAATTGAAAAGGCCAAGGAACAGATCCAAATGGGAAACAAAACCTTTTCGGAGATTGCCTATGACCTAAACTATGCCAGTGGTAGTCATTTGGCCAAACAGTTCAAGGCCATCACCGGAATGTCCATGGGGGAATATCAAAAACTTCAGCAGTGGGACAGAAAGGCTTGGGACCAAATTGTATAACAATTAACCAAAATTGTAAAAGTAGTTGACCGGAGGATGCGGTAGTTTCGACATAAAAACAAAAACAATGAAGCACACCTATCACATACACGGAATGACCTGCAATGGATGTAGAGGCCACGTGGAGAAAACCCTTTCTGAGGTTGACGGGGTAATTTCCGCTGAGGTCAATTTGGAAAAGGCAGAAGCCGTGATCACCATGGAGGAGCATATTCCACTGGAACGGTTTCAACAAGCTTTGGAAAAGGATGGGGGAAGATATAGCATCCATATGCCCGGTCATCATCATCCACCCAAACCCAAGGAAAAGCAAGTGGTAAAAAATGGAACCGGGGTCTTTTACTGTCCCATGCATTGCGAGGGGGACAAAACCTATGATAAGCCCGGAGATTGTCCGGTCTGTGGAATGGATTTGGTGGAGGAACAGAATTTATCCGCTTCCTCCAAGGAACAATGGACCTGCCCCATGCACCCTGAAATTGTTCGGGACGAACCGGGTAGCTGTCCTATTTGTGGGATGGATTTGGTCCCCAAAAAGCCAGATCTTTCAGCAGAGGAGAAAACGTATAAAAAATTGATCAAAAAATTCTGGCTGGCCTTGGCATTTACCCTGCCCATTTTTTTGATTGCCATGAGTGAAATGGTGTCCAACAACCCATTGTACACCATTTTGTCACAAAAATATTGGAACTGGGTGCAGTTTGCCCTGTCCCTGCCCGTGGTCTTTTATGCCACTTGGATGTTTTTTGAACGCGCCTACAGAAGTATAAAGACCTGGAACCTGAACATGTTCACCCTCATCGGTATTGGTGCCGGAGTGGCATGGACTTTCAGTGTTTTTGGGATGCTTTTTCCGGATTTCTTCCCGGAACAGTTCAAGACGGAAGCGGGTACGGTACACGTATATTTTGAGGCCGCAACAGTCATCCTTACCTTGGTGCTTTTGGGTCAGGTATTGGAAGCCAGGGCCCATAGCAAGACCAATTCCGCGGTAAAGGAGCTATTGAAGCTCGCTCCGAACAAAGCGGTCAGGGTGGTCAATGGGGAAGAGGAGGAAGTACATATTGATGACATTCAGTTAGGGGATATTTTGCGGGTAAAGCCCGGGGAAAAGATTCCTGTGGATGGTGTGGTTATGGAAGGTCAGACAGCCATAGATGAGTCTATGATCACGGGCGAACCCATTCCTGTGAACAAGGAAAAAGGAGATAAGGTCAGCAGTGGTACCATCAACGGGAATACATCGTTCTTGATGAAAACTGAAAAAGTGGGGTCGGACACCCTATTGTCCCAAATCATTAAAATGGTGAACGATGCCAGTCGTAGCAGGGCGCCTATTCAAAAATTGGCAGATACCGTATCTGGATATTTTGTGCCCATTGTGGTGGCTATAGCTGTGGTCACGTTTGGTGTTTGGGCCATTTGGGGACCTGAGCCCGCCTATGTATATGCGCTGGTCAATGCCATCGCTGTATTGATCATTGCCTGTCCCTGTGCCCTTGGATTGGCCACGCCCATGTCCGTTATGGTAGGGGTGGGTAAAGGGGCCCAGCATGGGGTTTTGATCAAAAACGCCGAAGCATTGGAAAAAATGAACAAGGTGGATACGCTTATTGTGGACAAGACCGGTACCATTACCGAAGGGAAACCCACCGTTGAAAAAGTGGGGACATTCGGTGACAATGATGAGAACACGGTTCTGCAATACATGGTTTCCTTGAACAATCTTAGCGAGCATCCCTTGGCTCAGGCCACTGTGAACTTCGGAAAAGAAAAGAATATTGATTTTTTAAAGGCCGAGGGATTTGAAGCCGTCACCGGAAAAGGGGTCCAAGGAACCGTAAATGGGAAGAAGACGGCTCTGGGTAACTACAAGATGATGCAGCAAATGGACGTAGAAGTGTCCGAAAAGATGGAAGCTGAGGTAAAAACCTATCAAAAACAAGGAAAAACCGTTTCCTATTTGGCCATCGATGAAAAAGCGGTGGGTTATGTGGTCATTGGAGATCGCATCAAGAAAACCAGTGCAAAGGCCATCAAGGCGTTGCAGGATAAAGGGGTGAGTGTGATCATGCTTACTGGCGACAATCGGGATACGGCCCAAGCTGTGGCCAATGAACTTCACTTGTCTGATTTTGAAGCGGGGATGCTGCCCGAGGACAAGCTTAAAAAAGTATCGGAATTGCAGTCCCAAGGTAGGGTGGTGGCCATGGCCGGAGATGGGATCAATGATGCCCCCGCATTGGCCAAAAGTGATGTTGGGATTGCCATGGGAACAGGTACCGATGTGGCTATGGAAAGTGCCTCCATTACCTTGGTAAAAGGAGATTTGCATGGCATTGTCAAAGCATTGAACCTAAGTGGTGCCGTCATGGGCAATATCAAGCAAAATCTGTTCTTTGCCTTGGTGTACAATACCTTGGGGGTTCCTATCGCCGCGGGGGTGCTCTATCCGTTTTTTGGATTGTTGCTCTCTCCCATGATAGCGGCCTTGGCCATGAGCTTTAGCTCCGTATCGGTCATTGCCAATGCACTCAGACTTCGAACTAAATCAATCGACTAAATAATGGTAAAACGACAAACAGCGATCAAAATTCGAAAGACCCACAGGTACTTGGGTATCTTTTTGGGGATCCAATTCCTGATGTGGACCATCAGCGGGATGTATTTCAGTTGGACGGATATTGATGAAATCCATGGAGACCATTTCAAACAAATGCCGCCCAAAGCCACATCTTTTTCCAATCTTTTGGGAACGGATAGCCTAAACGGTGTTGAAGGGGTAGCGTCCATGGAGCTTTTGGAGATTGCTGGTCAGCCCTATTATTGGATCAATGGAGCACAGTTGTTCAATGCCAAAACCGGGGAACAAAAGAAAAGTGTAAGTGAAGAAGAGGCCTTACAAGTGGCGGCCGATCATATGCGCCCTGACCTTAAGGTCAGTTCCATTGTCCAGATCAATGAAGTGGGACCGCATCATGAGTATCGAGGAAGACCCTTGCCTGCGTATGAAATTTCGTATGCAACTTCTGAAGAATTAAAGGCGTATGTGGCACTGAACAATGGGGCCTTTCAAACGGTACGGCATAGGGATTGGCGTTGGTTTGATTTTTTATGGATGACACATACCATGGACTATCAAGGACGTGACGATTTTAATACCCTGTTGCTCAGGGGGTTTTCTTTATTGGGACTGATTACGGTATTGAGTGGTTTCTTGCTTTGGTTCACCTCATCCCCATCGGTTCGAAAAATGGTAAAACAAAAAAATAAATAGCATGAAAAAGAATAGTGTATTTGTTGCAGTTGCAGCCGTGGTTGGGCTTCTTTTAGGATATCTGATTTTTGGATCAAACGCTAGCGATGAAGGTTCTGCCGATGGGCATGATCACAGCGAGGAAATGGCATCCGGTCAAATGTGGACCTGTTCCATGCATCCACAGATCATGCAGCCGGAACCTGGCGATTGTCCTATCTGTGGTATGGATTTGATTCCGGCCAGCTCTTCAGATGAAGGTCTTGCCATGGGGCAGATCAAAATGTCCAACAATGCCATGGCGCTCGCTGGTGTGGAAACGGTGACCGTGGGGGCTGGGATAACAGGGGAAGGTAGTGTGAAACTCTCTGGAAAAGTGGCTATCAACCAAGAAGCGGATGCCGTACAATCAGCTTACTTTAATGGGAGGATAGAAAGGCTCAACATCAATTTTGAAGGCGAAGAGGTGAGAAAGGGGCAACAACTGGCCACTATTTACTCTCCCGAGCTGGTCGCTGCACAACAAGAATTGATTACGGCGGCCAATTTAAAGGCTTCCCAACCGGCGCTTTATGCCGCGGTTCGAAACAAGCTTACCTTTTGGAAACTTTCTGAAAATCAAATCAATGAAATTGAAAGTTCTGGAAAGGTACGTGAGAATTTCCCGGTATATGCCAATGTTTCGGGAGTGGTTTCGGAAATCATGGTCGAAGAAGGGGATTATGTAAGCACCGGCTCACCTTTGGTGAAAGTGGCCAACTTAAATTCGGTCTGGGCCGTTTTCGATGCCTACGAGAACCAATTGTCACTTCTTAAGAAAGGACAAAACCTTGAGGTGCGGACAAAGTCGTACCCCAATGAAGCTTTTAATGCAAAGATTTCCTTTGTAGATCCCTTGCTCAATAGTTCCACTAGGACCCTTGAGGTGCGTGCGAATCTGGATAACAGAAAAGGGTTGCTGAAGCCAGGGATGTTTGTTACGGCCGAAATCCAATTGGAGAATAATACCGAAACGGAAACCCTTACCGTTCCGGAAAGCGCAGTTCTTTGGACCGGGGAACGTTCGGTGGTTTATGTAAAGCCAAATTCCGAAGAGGGAGTTTTTGAGATGCGCGAAGTGACCTTGGGAAATTTGGTCAATGGCAATTATGTGATAGCTGCTGGATTGAGTTCAGGCGAAGAGGTAGTCGCCAAGGGTGCCTTCACCGTGGATGCCGCTGCGCAGCTCCAAGGGAAAAAATCCATGATGAACCAAGAGGGAAAAACCATGGGAATGAATCATGACCATCATTCAAGCATGGGAGGTGGTATGAAAATGGAGTTTTCCAAAGAAGCACAAAATACGTTTGGGGATTTATTGCAGGTATATTTGGAGCTAAAGGATGCTCTGGTTGCTTCGGATCCGGAGAAGACCCAAAAACTTGCCCAAAAAGGAGTGGGCATGGCCTCAACCATTTCGGGCTTGCCAATGGATGGTATGGGGAAGAGCCATATGTCACAATTGGCCATACAATTTAAGGATATGGCTTCAAAAAGTGATTTGGAAGGTCAACGGGATGCATTTGTTCTTCTTTCCCAAAATATGATTCAAGTTGGGCAACAAATGCAAGGTTTGAATGTAAAACTATATGTACAACAATGTCCCATGGCCAATCAAAACAACGGGGCAAATTGGTTGAGTTTGGATGCCGAAATCAAAAATCCATATTACGGTGAAGCTATGCTGAAATGCGGAAGCGTTGTCGGTGTAATAAATTGATAATCAAATATTAAAAAATATTTCGCCCCAAGTTTAGTTAATATTTAGCCAATAAAAATCATGGAATTGAAAACTGATATACATTTACTTCAGTTTTTAATTTATTGACTCATGAAACAAGCGAAGTCAACTGGAAAGTCATCTCCTGCCAAAGCTGTAAAAAGCAATGCCAAGAAGACTACCCAAGCTACTGGTAAGAAGAAGTAACTTGTGGTTTTTTGGCCCAAAGGGCCATAACTGAAAAAAAGAAAAACGCCCTGATGAAAATCAGGGCGTTCCTATTTTAAATCCCAATGGGATATTACATCATTCCTGGCATTCCGCCGCCACCCATTGGAGGTCCGGCAGGAGTATCTTCCTTGATGTCGGTCAATGCACACTCAGTGGTCAAGATCATACCTGCAACCGAAGCAGCATTTTCCAAAGCGATACGGGTCACTTTCTTAGGGTCGATGATTCCAGCTTTCAACATGTCAACATATTGATCGGCCTTGGCATCGTAACCAAAGTCTTTCTTGCCTTCCAAAACCTTGGAAATTACAACAGAACCTTCGCCTCCAGCGTTTTCAACGATGGTACGCAATGGAGCCTCAATGGCCTTGGCCACAATCTGTACCCCCGTGGTTTCATCCAAAGATTCGGTTTCCAATTTCTCAAGGACTTTTTTGGCACGAACCAAAGCAACACCACCTCCGGCAACAATACCTTCTTCCACAGCGGCGCGGGTAGCATGCAAAGCATCGTCCACGCGGTCTTTCTTCTCTTTCATTTCCACTTCAGAGGCAGCACCTACGTACAATACCGCAACACCTCCGGCCAATTTGGCCAAACGCTCTTGCAATTTTTCCTTGTCGTAATCTGAGGTTGTAGTCTCGATTTGCGCCTTGATCTGGTTTACTCTAGCTTTGATGTCAGTCGCTTTTCCTGAACCGTTTACGATAGTGGTATTGTCTTTATCGATGGTTACGGTCTCGGCAGTACCCAACATATCCAAAGAAGCATTTTCCAAAGAGAAACCTCTTTCTTCAGAGATAACGGTACCTCCGGTCAAGATGGCGATGTCTTCCAACATGGCTTTTCTTCTGTCTCCGAATCCTGGAGCTTTCACAGCGGCAATTTTAAGACCACCTCTCAATTTGTTCACTACCAAAGTGGCCAAAGCTTGTCCTTCAACATCCTCGGCGATGATCAACAACGGTCTTCCTGATTGCGCAACAGGCTCAAGAATAGGAAGGATTTCCTGTAGGTTGGAGATTTTTTTGTCGAAAAGAAGAATGTAAGGACTCTCCAAATCGGCAATCATTTTGTCAGTGTCGGTCACGAAGTAAGGAGAAAGATAACCTCTGTCAAACTGCATTCCCTCCACAACATCTACGTAAGTGTCGGTACCTTTGGCTTCTTCTACAGTAATAACACCTTCTTTACCTACTTTTTCAAAAGCAGTGGCGATAAGATCACCAATGGTATCGTCATTGTTGGAAGAAATAGCGGCAACCTGCTTTATTTTGTCCGTATCGCTACCTACTTTTTTGGCTTGTTTTTCCAAATCGGCCACCAAAGCCTCAACGGCTTTATCAATACCGCGTTTCAAATCCATGGGATTGGCACCTGCGGCAACGTTTTTCAAACCTTCTTTTACAATTGCTTGGGCCAAAACCGTAGCGGTGGTGGTACCATCACCGGCCTGGTCATTGGTTTTGGAAGCAACTTCCTTCACCATTTGGGCACCCATATCCTCTAAGGCATCCTCCAACTCAATTTCTTTTGCAACGGATACACCATCCTTGGTCACTTGGGGAGCACCAAAGGATTTGCTGATGATCACGTTTCTTCCCTTGGGACCCAAGGTTACTTTTACGGCTTCTGCCAATTTATCAACGCCTCGTTTCAGGCCGTCCCGTGCATCTATATCAAACTTAATGTCTTTTGCCATTTTATATTTTGTTTTGTCATTCCTGCGGAGGCAGGAATCGTTTGGGTTATACTTTTTGGTTTCTAGATGGATTCCCGCTTTTGCGGGAATGACATGTTGGTTACACTATTGCCAAAATATCACTCTCGCGCATGATCAAATAATCCGTTCCGTCCAACTTAAGTTCGGTTCCGGCATATTTTCCATAGAGTACGGTATCTCCAACCTTTACAGTCACTTTTTCATCCTTGGTACCAGGGCCAACGGCAACTACATTGCCTTTTTGGGGTTTTTCCTTTGCGTTGTCTGGAATGATGATACCGGAGGCAGTTTTGGTCTCAGCCTGAAGAGGCTCGATCAAGACCCGATCCGCCAATGGTTTGATGCTTACTTTAGCCATATTTTTACGTTTTAGGTATTTGTTTTTAAAATTCTCGAAATATTGGGGCAGAAATTATGCCATTGCCCAAAAACTGACATTATGGAAAACAAAAATGCCAGCTTGTCATTCAAGCTGGCATTTTTGTATCTGTTGTCATTGTTCTTAGTTGATCGTGTCAGCGGGATTTGTGGTGTCCGCCGCAGGAACCTGCTCTGGAACTTCTTCAGGAAGCGCTTCCGGAACAGCTGTTTCCGTACCGTCACCTTGCAATAATTTGGAATCTGCTTGGCTGTAGCTTCCCTTTAGGGAAACGTTGGAAAGCAAAATCAAAACAATCAACAAAGTGGCTAAAGTCCAAGTACTTTTATCCAAAAAGTCCCCTGTCTTTTTTACACCACCAACAACTTGGTTTCCGCCACCTCCGAAAGAGGAAGACAACCCACCACCTTTAGGGTTTTGGACCATGATGACCAAGACCAACAAAAGGCACACGATAATGATCAATATCAAAAAAATGGAAAACGTGCTCATTGTATATTATTCTTTTTCTTTCTGCAGCTTCTTCACCGCCCGAATTTGGTCTGCAAAGAAACCACTTTTTTCTGGATATTTCAAACTCAATATTTTAAAGGACTGAATGGCCTTTTTGTACTTCTTTTGTTCCAGATAGACCTTGGCCAAAGTCTCTGTCATAAGCTCATTTTTATCGAACTTGGTGGACTCTTTGATATTTACCTTGGCATTGGCATTTTCTGTGGGGACAATTTTGGGATTGTTCTCGATAAACTTGTCCAAGAGCTCAAATTTTTTCTTTTTCTCCAGCTCCTCCATGACCTCCTGTGCCTCTTGGGGTTCCTCCGTTTCATGTTTGGAAGTGAGTTTGAGCCATTCGGTAAAGGAATGCTTTTCTTTTTTGGTAAAGGGAATGGGCTTGCCCAATTGCAGTTCGGCTTCTGGAGTGGGTTCTTCTTCCTTGGTTTCTTCCGAAACAGGTTCTTCGGGGGTTTTGGATTTGAACAGGGCCGGATTCAATATTTGTTCGGCATCCTGAAGGTTTTGGGGCAAAGCCACTTCTTCGGCATCCACCAACATGGCTTTCACGGTCTCACTGGGTTCAATTTCCTCTGAAACGGCATTTTGATCTTCCAGTTTGCTGCCTCTTCCGGCAATGGTGTCGGCAATATTGTTCTGTACAAATTCTTGGGATGTGATATAATCGAACAATACCTCACGGTCCGCCGTATGGGCCGCGGCCACTTTTAGGGCCCCATTGTATTTGTAGCTGTCCAGATTTTTAAGCCCCTTCAAGTGCAGTGCCCGAGCGGCTTGAAAATAGGGATACTCCTCAATAATGTCTTCCAGCTCCCTGGTCTGCTTTGGGGACAGGATCGTGTTCGATTTTTGAAGAATATGTATAAAATCCGATACGTTCATAGTCATTACCAATTTCCTAAGGACGCGTTGAAAATGTCCTGGGTAAGGCGTTCAAAAATTTCCTCGTGCGCTGCTGCTTGGATTGACGTCAAAGAAGCCGCTGCATCAAAATCATAGAAAAAGGAAAATCGTCGTTCAAAATCTGAGTCATCCTTTGTGGTATTGTAAAACCGAACATTCACGCTCATGGTCAATCGGTTTTGCGCCGTTCTCTGGTCTGAGGTTGCCGTCATGGGGATGACCTTGTATTCCACAATTTCACCCTCGTACAGAAGATCTCCATTACTTCCCGTGAGCGATAGACTGGTAAGGTTGTTGATCATGTCCTGTAGGGCCAGTGTAAAATCACGATCTAGTCCGGGCACAATGGTGGAACCAGGGCTTTGGTCGGCATAGTTCTGGAAAAAGTTGACCTGAAAGCTGGTGGCCGTTCCTATATCCGCTCCTGAAAAATTATAGGCTCCACAACTATAAAAGCTGATGATCAACCCTAAAAGCCCAACTTTAAAACCATTTTTTTTCATAAATCCCATTACAGATCGTATTGTTTTATTTTTCGATACAAAGTCCGTTCCGAAATGCCCAATTCGGTTGCGGCGGCCTTGCGTTTTCCGCGATTGCGTTCCAAGGATTTTTTGATCAGCTCTATTTCCTTTTCCTGTAAAGATAGGGTTTCTTCCTCTTGGATCTCCTCGGCAAAATGGTACCGATCTTCTTGGGGCTGGGACATGACCACCGGGTTTTCCACTACGGGTTCCGGCAAGTGCAGTACCTCGGCCATGGACTCTTCTTCCTGCTCAAACTCTTCTTCCTTGCCTCCGTAAATTTTACGGATCAAGGTCTCATTTTCCTCCTGTACCTTTTCGGAATTGTCATTCTTCAACAGTTCCAAGGTCAATTTTTTTAAATCGTTGAGGTCACTTTTCATATCGAACAGAACCTTGTACAGGATTTCCCGTTCGTTGCTGAAATCGCTTTCCTTTTTGGTCTGCCCCACTACTGCCGGTAAATTGGAACCGCTGGAGCTGGGAAGGTAACTGTTCAAGGTTGCCGTAGAAATGTTCCTGTTCTCCTCAAGTACCGAAATCTGTTCGGCAATGTTCCGCAACTGCCTGATGTTGCCGGGCCAACGGTATTTCAATAATAATTGAACCGCATCATCCTCCAGTCGGATGGTGGGCATTTTGTACTTCTGTCCAAAATCGGAAGCAAACTTCCTGAACAGCAAATGGATGTCCTCCCTGCGTTCCCGAAGAGGTGGAATGCCAATTTCCACAGTACTCAATCTATAGTAAAGGTCTTCCCGGAACTTTTCCTTTTTAATGGCCTCGAACATATTGATGTTGGTAGCGGCCACAATTCTAACATCCGTTTTTTGGACTTGGGAAGATCCTACTTTTAAAAACTCACCATTTTCCAAAACACGGAGCAACCGCACCTGGGTGGTAAGGGGAAGTTCACCCACCTCGTCCAAGAAGATGGTTCCGCCATCGGCTACCTCAAAATATCCGCTTCGGGTCTGGGTGGCTCCGGTAAAGGCCCCTTTCTCGTGGCCAAACAATTCACTGTCTATGGTCCCTTCCGGGATGGCCCCACAGTTTACGGCAATATATTTGGCGTGTTTGCGGTGCGATAGGGAATGGATGATCTTGGGAATGGCCTCTTTTCCCACCCCACTTTCGCCGGTCACCAAAACCGAGATGTCCGTGGGGGCTACTTGGATGGCCTTTTCTATGGCACGGTTGAGCTTGACATCATTGCCAATGAGCTCAAACCGTTGTTTAATGGATTGAACATTCTCCATATATTAGTTGTTCTTTGAGTATTCCAAAGCCTCGCCGATGAGAGTGGCAGAGGTACAATCATTGATTTTTACGTTCACAAAATCACCCACTTGGTAGTTTTCCTTTGGAAAGACCACCACCGTGTTTTGCGAATTCCGGCCCATCCAGTGGGCATCGGATTTTTTGGAGGGCCCTTCAATAAGGACTTCCTCTATCTTGCCCACATGCTGCTGGGTGCGGTACAGACTGTGTTTTTGTTGTATTTCGATGATTTCCGTAAGGCGTCTTTTCTTGACGGCTTCAGGAATATCGTCCTCCATCTTTCTTTCGGCCAAGGTTCCGGGCCGTTCAGAATAGGCAAACATGAACCCGAAGTCATACTTCACATATTCCATGAGGCTCAAGGTGTCTTGATGATCCGCTTCGGTCTCTGTTGGGAAACCAGTGATCATATCCTGACTGATGGCACAATCGGGGATGATGTTTTTAATATTGTCAATAAGCTCAAAATATTCCTCCCGGGTATGCAGGCGGTTCATCTCCTTTAAAATGCGGTTGCTGCCACTCTGTACAGGTAGATGGATGTATTTGCAGATATTTTCATATTTGGCCATGGCCTCAATCACATCCAAGGTCATATCCTGCGGATTGGATGTGGAAAAACGGATGCGCATTTTGGGTTGGGCCAAGGCCACAAGTTCCAAAAGTTTGGCAAAATTCACTGAAGTGGCCTTCTGCATCTCGGAAGCCTTATCGAAATCTTTTTTGAGTCCGCCGCCATACCAAAGGTAACTGTCCACATTTTGGCCCAAAAGGGTGATTTCCCTAAAGCCTCTTTCCCAAAGATCGTTCACTTCCTCCAAAATGGACTGGGGATCACGACTACGTTCCCGCCCGCGGGTAAAGGGAACCACACAGAAGGTGCACATATTGTCGCAGCCTCGGGTAATGGATACAAAGGCACTGATACCATTGGAGTTCAAGCGAACCGGCGCCACATCGCCATAGGTTTCATCCTTGGAGAGGATAACGTTGACGGCATTTCGACCTTCGTCAATTTCTTGGATAAGGTTGGGAAGATCCTTGTAGGCATCGGGTCCCACGACCATATCCACAATTTTTTCCTCTTCAAGGAACTTGCTTTTCAAACGTTCGGCCATACAGCCCAAGACCCCTACTTTCATTCCGGGGTTGGTCCTTTTTACGGCATTGAACTTTTCCAGTCTTTTGCGCACGGTCTGTTCTGCCTTTTCACGGATGGAACAGGTGTTCACCAGCACCAAGTCGGCCTCCTCAAGCTTCTGGGTGGTATTGAAACCTTCCTTGGCCAAAATAGAGGCCACGATCTCACTATCCGAAAAGTTCATCTGGCACCCATAACTTTCTATATAAAGTTTGCGGGAGTTCTTTTCGTTGTTCTCTAGAGCCAAGGTGCTTCCCTGCTGGCTTTCGTCTATTATTTTCTCTACGCTTTCGTCCTTGATCATATAGCTACAATGGGCTGCAAAGATAGTGCTTATTCCATTTTAGTGACAATTTGGCAGTGTTTTTTAATGATCCATTAGGTTTTTTTGGTTAATGTTGATGTAGGGTTTGCCCAAATCATTTGTATTATGAACTTTACTGATCTATCCCAACGCATCGAACAAAGCAATTCCTTGGATTTTGGAAGCATATTCAATGCAACCATTGAACTCTTTAAAAAGGTATGGCTTCAAGGATTTATTACCTTGCTCCTGACTTTTGTTTCCATCCTACCCTTTTATATTGTCCTGTACAGTCCCTTGATTGCTTATGGCATAACCGATCCCGCATCCTTTGAAAATGGACAGGCACCTCCAGGAGCCTTGATTTTTATGTTTTTGTTGATGCCTTTTTTCTTCCTTGCGGTAATGACCATAGGTCTTTGCTTGAATGCGGCCTTTCTGCGGATATGCAAGCAGAACGATTTTGGGGAAGTAGAAAAGGACGCCTACTTTTTCTATTTGAAGAAACCGTATTTGGGAAAGGCACTGATGCTTTCCCTTATCATGTTGGGGTTGGTTTTTTTGGCGATGCTCACCTGCGGATTGGGAATCATTTATTTGATTGTTCCCATGTCGCTCTTCCCCGCTTTTTTGGCCTTTGGTAAAGATTTAACGGGAATGGAGATGGCAAAGGCAGGATTTGCCTTGGGAAATAAAAACTGGGGAATCATCATTGCCTTGCTCCTGGTAACAAGTTTGGTAGCCCAGTTGGGAGTGATACTGTGCTTCGTGGGAGTGTTTTTCACGGCTATGTTGAGTAAGATACCTGTCTATTTTATCTATAAGAATACCGTTGGTTTTCAAGATGATATGGAAGTTTAAGGTAAAATTTGCGCAACTTTCTTTTTAGGGTTTCATCTAGGGTAATAAAAAACAACACCCAATGAAAAAGAAAATCCTATTCCTATTTTCCTTGACCCTATTGCTTTTTGTTTCCTGTGACGACGATGAACCTAAAGGCGAGTATACCGAGTACTTGGTGGCCAAACCCATTGTGATGAGCCAGGCCGAATTCTCGGAAAGTGTGGATGTGATAGCACCACGCCCCATTGAAGAATCTGGAAAGATATATACCTATAAAGACTACATTTTTGTCAATGACAAGTATCAGGGCATTCATGTGATCAACAATGCCAATCCACAGCAACCCGTAAAAATTGGTTTCATCAGAATTATTGGAAATGTGGATATCTCCATCAAGGACGATTATCTGTATGCGGATAGCCTTACGGATTTGGTGGTTCTTGATATTTCCGATATCAATACGATCAATCAGGTAGCCCGATTGAAAAATGTATTGAACAACAATCAGGGTTTCTTTCCATTTGAAGCGGATGTAGTGGAATATGATGAGTTTAACAATATTGGGGATGGAATTCTTGTTGGCTGGGAAGTGGTTTCAGAGCGCCTTACCGAAAAGGAATACCAGGCCCGTTTCGGAAATTATATGATTGCCTTCGCTGAAGATGCCAACATGGCCACTGATGCAGGGGGTGGAACTGGGCAAGGTGGTTCTTTGGCCCGGTTTAAGATTGTGGACGATTACCTCTATGCGGTGGACAGCCATAACATCAATATTTTTAATATTTCCGATTTGGACAATCCTGAAGAGAAGGAAGATGTCTATGCCGGATTCGATATCGAGACCATTTTCAACAAGGACAACCATCTGTTTTTGGGCAGTATGCGCGGCATGTACATTTATGACATTACCAATCCTGCGGAACCTACTTTCGTTTCTGAATTTGAGCATGGTACCGCTTGCGACCCAGTAGTGGTGGATGGGGACTACGCCTATGTTACTTTGAGGGGCGGTAATTGGTGCGGGGCTACGGAAAGTGGGTTGTACATAGTGGACATTTCCAATATTGAAAACCCGGAGCTGGCTATTATCTATTCCATGGATGGACCTTATGGATTGGGAATCAAGGATGAAAAACTTTTTATCTGTGATGGGGATGCTGGTCTTAAGGTATATGACAAGACCGATATCAATGACCTTCAGGAGTTAAATCATTTTGAAGATATTGTTACGTTTGATGTCATTCCCTTGGAAGATCATCTGATCATGGTAGGGGATGAGGTGCTGTATCAATATGAGTATTTGGAGGATGGAATAAAGCTCATCAGCCAGATAGGGCTTAACTAAAAAACACATCATGTTACACTTGAATATCCCGTTTTTCACGGGATATTTTTTTGCCCAAAAGTTTGGAAAAAATTCAAAATCGAAATTTTGATATACTTTTGTTACCACAAAACCCAGTGCATGCCAAAGAATTTAGTGATTGTTGAGTCCCCCGCAAAGGCTAAGACCATAGAACGTTTTTTAGGAAAAGAGTTTCAAGTTGAATCCAGTTTTGGGCATATTGCCGATTTGCCCTCCAAGGAACTAGGTGTAGACGTAGAAAACGATTTTAAGCCAAAATATACCGTGGACAAGGAGAAGAGGGCCTTGGTTAAAAAGCTGAGGGACTTGGCTAAAAAGGCGGAAACCATCTGGTTGGCCAGTGATGAGGACCGAGAGGGAGAGGCCATTTCATGGCACTTGGCAGAAGAGCTGAAATTGGACAAGGAAAAGACCAAGCGCATTGTTTTCAATTCCATAACCAAATCGGCCATCCAAAAAGCCATTGAAAATCCCCGGGACATCAACTATAATTTGGTAAACGCACAACAGGCCCGTAGGGTCTTGGACCGTTTGGTGGGTTATGAGCTTTCCCCGGTACTTTGGAAAAAAATTAAACCGGGCCTTTCTGCAGGACGGGTACAATCCGTAGCGGTTCGTTTGATTGTGGAACGGGAACGTGAAATTGAAGGGTTCACCCCGGAAGCATCGTTCAGGATCAGGGCCGATTTTAAAACTGCAAATGGGAGTGTATTTTCTTCCAAACTCAACAAAACCTTTCCCACCAAAGAGTCAGCGGCCGCTTTTCTGGAGCAGAACATAGGTGCCGATTTTTCGGTGGCGAATCTGGACAAAAAACCCGCGAAAAAATCCCCGGCACCCCCATTCACCACCTCCACCCTTCAGCAGGAAGCATCCAGAAAACTCTACTTTTCGGTGAGTAGGACCATGCAAGTGGCCCAACGTCTGTATGAGGCCGGACTTATTACCTATATGAGAACGGACAGTGTGAACCTATCCAACGAAGCATTGAGTGCAGCCAAGGAGGCCATCGTTCAGAACTATGGGGAGAACTACAGTCAGGTACGGAACTTTACCGGGAAATCCAAAGGGGCACAGGAAGCGCACGAAGCCGTTCGCCCCACGGATATGAAATTACAGTCGCCTTCCCTGGAAAGAGATCAGGCCAAACTCTATGAACTTATTTGGAAACGTACCTTGGCCTCCCAAATGAGCGATGCCCAATTGGAGCGTACCAATGTAAAGATCAAGGCCAATTCGCATAGCGAAGAATTCACGGCCAATGGAGAAGTGGTCAAATTTGATGGATTCCTAAAAGTATACTTGGAAAGTACCGATGAAGAGGATTTGATCGAGGAACAGGAAGGCATGCTTCCGGCCATGCAGGTCGGTGAGGCCCTTCAGAATGTTTTTATATCGGCAACAGAGCGTTTTACACGGGCGCCTTATCGCTATACGGAAGCCTCATTGGTGAAGAAACTCGAAGAATTGGGTATAGGAAGACCATCAACCTATGCCCCTACCATTTCCACCATACAGAATAGGGGTTATGTGGAAAAAGGAACCGTGGAAGGTTCGGAACGCAAATATGTACAGTTGGTCCTTGAAGAAGGGAATATTTCCGAAAAAGGACTATCTGAAATGGTTGGCTCTGATAAGGGAAAATTGGTGCCAACGGATATAGGAATGATCGTAAATGATTTCTTGGTGGACCATTTTACCAAGATTCTCGACTATAATTTTACCGCCCAAGTAGAGGAAGATTTTGATGAGATCGCCGCAGGGGAAGAAGATTGGCAAGAAATGATGAAAACCTTCTACAAGGATTTTCATCCCAATGTACTTGAGGTTGAGGAAAATGCGGAACGTGCCAGTGGGGAACGTGTTTTGGGTACCGACCCAAAAACAGGACGGCAAGTAGCTGCCAGATTGGGACGTTTTGGCCCCATGGTCCAAATTGGAACCGTGGATGAGGAAGAGAAGCCCTTGTTCGCAAGCCTTTTGCCGGACCAGTCCATAGGCACCATTACTTTTGAGGAAGCCATGGAGCTTTTTGAATTACCGCGAAAATTAGGGGAATATAAAGGAGAGGAAATTGAAGCCAATGTAGGTAGATATGGACCATATGTGCGTTTTGGTAAAAAATTCATCTCATTGGCCCAAGGTGAAAGTGCTTTTGATGTGGATTTGGACCGCGCCATAGAACTGATCAAGGAAAAGGAAAAAGCCGATGCCCCGATTGCCAACTATGAAGGTAAAGAGGTGACCAAAGGCACGGGAAGGTTTGGACCTTTCATCAAATGGGATGGGATGTTCATCAATGTGAACAAAAAATACGATTTTGACAATCTTTCCCAATCCGATATTGAACAACTCATCGAGGATAAAAAGAAAAAGGAGGCCGAAAAGCTGGTACAAGAATGGCCAGAGGAAAAAATACGGATAGAAAAGGCCAGATGGGGAAGGCATAATATCATAAAGGGAAGAATCAAGGTGGAACTCGCCAAGGATGTGGATGCCACAAAGATTTCCTTGGAAGAGGCCCAAGCCCTTTTGGAAAAGAAGTCACCTAAGAAAAAAGCCAAAGCAAAAGCAAAAGCAAAAAAATAATATGGCATTCGATTTTTTGGTCCCCGTCAAGGACAAGGTATTGGCATTTTCCGAATTGTTGCCACCGCAGGCACTGGGAAAGAATATCCATATGCATACCGAAAAGGACGGGCTTCCCGTCTTTGCCCACGCCGATGTGGCCATTTTCGGCGTAAAGGAATCCAGAAATGCCTTTGAGAAGAAAACGGAAAAATTGGATTTGGAGGAAATCAGGATTCAATTATACCGGCTTATGATGGGCAATTGGAACTCCACCATCATCGATATCGGTGACGTGGAGGAAGGTGAGACGGTTGAGGACACCTATTTTGTGGTCAAGGAAATCGCCGCCGGACTGCTGGAAGAAAACATCATACCTATTATAATAGGATATACCCAAGATATTACCCTGCCCACCTATAGGGCGTTTGACAAGATCAGGGATATGGTGAACCTGGTCTCCATAGATAGCCGTTTTGATTTTGGGGAGGATGAGGAATTGATTTCCTCCCATTCCTATATGAGCCGTATCATCACGGACAAACCCAATAATCTCTTCAATTTTTCCAACATAGGATACCAAAGCTATTTCAATGCCCAAGAGGAAATAGATCTTATGGAGCGCTTGTTCTTTGATGCCTATCGGTTGGGGGAAATAGCCTCTGACATAGAATTGGCCGAACCTGTTTTACGAAGCAGTGACATTGTAAGTTTGGATTTGCGCGCCATTAGGGCGGCCGAGATGGGCTCGCACAGAAACTTTTCCCCCAATGGTTTTACAGGAAGGGAAATCTGCGCCATTGCCCGATATGCCGGTATCAGTGATCGCGTATCCCTGTTCGGTATCTACGAAGGGGAAAACTCGTACCAGGCCTTTCAAATGATCGCCCAGATCATATGGTACTTTATAGAGGGGTTGAGTTTTAGGATTCAGGAAAAACCCACATCCAAGAGTGAGGACTTCACTAAGTTTACCGTGCCCACGGATACCGAGGAACTGGTCTTTTACAAAAGCCACGTTACCGAACGTTGGTGGGTGGAAGTTCCATCAATTTTACCCCAACATAATAAAACAAATTCGGTGGCGTTATTACCTTGCACCGAAGGGGACTATTTGGATGCTTGCAACCAGAACATTCCAGAAAGGTGGTTCAAGGCCTATAGAAAGGGCCTTAACTAAACAAATTAATTTTTAAGCATTGATTGTTCTTACACAATAAATTATTCAAAAAATAGTTTTGAGAGTAATGAATTTGTGTTGCACCGTTTATAATCTTGAATCGAAAATTTAACCTAAAGTATGAGAAAGCTATTCATTTCATCTATAGCACTTGTTTTTTTGCTTAGCAGTTGCGGCTCTAAATCGAGGTCGAAAGGTGAACTAGTTGGGGCCCCTGGAAAGAAATGGCATCCCGAGAAACCCTATGGAATGGAACTGATTCCACGAGGTGCCTTTGTTATGGGTAAGGCCGAGGAAGACCAGGCCAAAGTATTGAATGCTCCCACAAGAACGGTTACCGTACGTTCTTTTTATATGGACGATACGGAGATCACCAATAGTGAGTACCGTCAGTTTGTGGAGTGGGTAAAGGATTCCATTGTACGGACCAGATTGGCCATCTTGGCAGATGAGTTGGGGATTAGCCCAGAAGATGAAGGTATAGGGGAGTATGCGTTCAAGGATACGGATACTACTGAACTTTCGGTCTATGACAAGTATATGTTGGACAACTACGCTGGTCTGGGGGAAACCGGATACGAGGGACGTGGTTTGAACAAAGATGTGGATTTGGTATGGGATACTTCCGAGTATCCAGATGAATACTATGCCGAGGTAATGGATTCCATTTATCTTTCAGAAGAAGAAAGCTACAATGGTCTACGATCTATTGATGTTACCAAACTAAAATACAAGTATAGCTGGATGGATATTGAGGCTGCAGCACGAGCCCGTGCTGGTAGCAGAAAAGAGTTTATCAAGCATGAGGAGTTGGAGATCTATCCGGATACCACAGTGTGGATCAGGGATTTTGAATATTCCTATAATGAGCCCATGCATAACGATTACTTCTGGCACGATGCCTATAGTGATTACCCTGTGGTTGGGGTAAACTGGATGCAGGCCAAAGCGTTCTGTAACTGGAGGACCAAATTCAAGAACGATGATCAAAAGTCTCGTGGGAGACAATTTGTGAACCAGTTCAGATTGCCTACCGAAGCCGAGTGGGAATATGCTGCCCGTGGTGGCATTGAAGGAGGTACCTACCCTTGGGGTGGTCCTTATGTGATCAGTGATACCGGTTGTTTTATGGCTAACTTTAAGCCACAGCGTGGAGATTATGCAGCAGATGCCGCTTTGTACACCGTAGAGGCCAAATCATTTGAGCCCAACGAGTACAATCTATACAATATGGCGGGTAACGTATCGGAATGGACCAGCTCCAGCTTTGATCAGGGAGCTTATGAATACCTGTCCACCATGAACCCCAACGTAGGTTCAGGACAAAACCAAAGAAAAGTGATCCGCGGTGGATCTTGGAAGGATGTGGCATACTTCCTTCAGGTGAGTACCAGGGATTATGAATATCAGGATTCCGCCAGAAGTTACATCGGTTTTAGAACCGTACAGGACTATATGGGTGAAGAGGATTCCACCAACGGAAGTAGAAGCGGATTATAACAATTAAGAATTAGAGAGAACATTATATAAATAAACCAGTAACCAAATACTTATTTATATAACTTAATTAAAACTAGAATTATGGCACAGTCAAAATCAACAAAAAAGCTGTTTAACATGGCCTACGGGCTTGGAGCATCGGTGGTAATCATTGGTGCATTGTTCAAGATCCTTCACTGGGAGTTTGGACCCCTTACAGGTGGACTTCTTCTTGCGGTAGGTCTTATTACTGAAGCATTGATCTTCGCTATCAGTGCATTTGAACCTGTGGACGACGAATACGATTGGTCCTTGGTATACCCAGAATTGGCCGGTGGTCAGCAGAGTGCTTCCAAAAAACAGGACGCCAAAGAAGCCCAGGAAGCTGAAGGACTTCTTTCCAGAAAATTGGATGACCTTCTTAAGGAGGCCAAGATTGATTCTGAGCTTTTCTCCAACTTGGGTGAGAGCATCAAGAGTTTTGAAGGTGCTGCCAAGAATATCACTCCAACCACAGATGCTATTCAACACACTAAAAAGTATTCTGAGGAATTGTCCCACGCCGCTGCCCAAATGGAGTCTTTGAACAGCTTGTACAAAGTACAGTTGGAAAGCGCTAGCAGACAAGCTTCCATCAACGAGGAAGTTGTACAGAATGCAGGAGCCTTGAAAGACCAAATGGAGTCTTTGGCCACGAACCTTTCCTCCTTGAATGGAGTTTATGGAGGTATGCTTTCCGCCATGGGTAGCAAGAACTAATTAGGATATCGATTAAATGATATCAAACCCCAAATCAAATTAATTTATAATTCTAATTAGATAAACATGGCATCAGGAAAACAAACACCACGTCAGAAGATGATCAACCTTATGTACTTGATCTTCATCGCGATGTTGGCACTTAATATGAGCAAGGAAGTACTTGCCGCTTTCGGACTAATGAACGAAAAGCTGGAAACTTCCAACACTAGAATGGACTCCAGTAACTCCGATTTCTTGGCAAGCTTGGGAACCAAAGCTGAAGAGAATGAGGCAGAGTACGGAACATTGTACCAAAATGCTCAGCAAATCAAAGAACTTTCCGATAAGTATTATACCTATCTGGAAGGATTGAAACAAGAAATGACCAAGGATCTTGAAGATCCCAAAGACTATGTGGTCATGGACAAATCTGACTATTTGGACCAGAAGTTTTTCCAGGGAGATAACCTAGGCCCTGAAGGAAAAGAGTTCATGAAGCAGATCAACGATTACCGTGAAGGTGTTGTCAATACATTGCCCGAAGGGAAGTTTACCGCTGTTAAGGAAGCTGTAAAGACCCGTTTTGCAACTGGTGACGCCGATGGTAAGGTAGAGAAAAGGGACGGTACACGTCAAGATTGGATCAACTATCACTACGAAGGGTTCCCATTGGTGGCCTCTTTGACCAAGTTGACCCAATTGCAGGCCGATATCAAGACTACTGAGCAAGAGGTATTGAAAAACCTTTTGGAAGGTAACTTGACCGCTGCCGTATCCTTGACCAATTTTGCCAGTTCTTTGGCGGCCCCTAAAACGGCCTACTACTCTGGTGAAAAGTATGATGGTAAAATCATTGTAAGTAAAACCGATAAGACATCCACTCCTGTGAAAGCAGAGTTGACGTTGGATGGTAGAACTTTGGCCGAAGGTAAAGACTACGCTTTGGAAGCTGGAGGTATTAAAATGTTGATTAGTGCCGGTACCCCAGGTGACCACACCATTAAAGGAACCATGTACTTCATGCAGGATGGAAAAGAAGTGCCCGTTGAAGTGAACAATACCTTTGCGACCATTTCCATGCCTAATGCTGCCGTAATTTCTGCAGATAAGATGAACGTGGTGTACCGTGGTGTTGCCAACCCAATGACCATCTCCATTCCTGGTATTCCAGACAATAAGGTATCTGCATCCGCTACCGGTTTGACCAGAAGAAGTGGTAGCCAGTACGTTATGAACCCAGGTACAGGTAGGTCCGTTACCATTACTGCTTCAGGAACATTACCTGATGGTAAAGGTATCTCTACCAAGTCTGAGTTCCGTATCAAGGATATTCCAAGACCCGGTGGTACGGTTCGTGGAGAGTCTGGTAGCGTTAAGATGCCAAGAAAGAATCTTGAGATTTCTACCATTGGTGCCATGTTGGAAGACTTCGATTTTGATTTGAACCTTGCCGTTGGGCAGTTCAAGTTCAAAGTGCCTGGTCAGCCTACCGTGGTTGTTAATGGAAACAAATTGGACAACCGTGCCAAGTCTGCCTTGCAAAGGGCACAACGAGGCGATGCGGTTCAGATTTTCGATATCCAAGCCTATATCACCAACAACAAGAGCTACAAGTTGAAGAAAGTATCTCCGGTTGTGGTTGAGCTTACAAACTAATAAAGTATAGAAGTGATCATGAATTGGAAAAATGTATTTATAATCGGATTGTTGGGCGTATTGCCCGTATCAATGATGGGACAGGCGAACATTTTGAACGCCAAGTTACCAGACGATATTGGCAAAAAGACCGAAGCTCAGATTGAGCAGGACAATGACGCTCCCCTCGAGTACGGTTATGTGGATGATAGGGACATCCTATGGTCCAAGACCGTTTGGGAAACCATTGACTTGGATGAGCGTGTCAACTTTCCGTTGTACTATCCCACCGATACCATAGGTATTGGGGCAGACCGAAGGTCTTTGTACCACGTGCTGATGAAAAACATCAGGAACGGGAAACTGACCGAGGTGTACACGGATTCGTACTTTACCGAAAAAAGGAGCTTGAGCGATCTTTCCGCCACCTTGAGTAAAGTGGATACCACCGATTTGGGATACGAGCAATTGAACGCCGGTGAGCGTATTTCCCCTGAGTTTATCAACCAAAGGGATTTGACCGCGGCCGATATTGAAGAGTATCGCATAAAGGGAATCTGGTACTTTGACAAGCGCCAAGGGGAACTCAAGTACCGTCTATTGGGGATTGCCCCAGTGGCTCCGGACGTAAACTTTATAGACGATGAGTCCATAGACCCGGGAGAGAACAAAGTAGAACTGTTCTGGGTTTGGTATCCTGCCGCACGACAAGTGTTGCACGAAGCCAAAGTGTACAACCAACGGAACTCCGCAAGACCCATCTCGTATGACATGCTATTGAACGCAAGACGTTTCAATGGGGTGATCTACAAGGAGGACAACGTCCACGGAGATCGTAAGATAGACGATTACATTTTTGACAATGCCCTGTTCCAATTGCTGGAAGCACAACGAATCAAAGAAACGATTCGCGACCGGGAGCAGGATATGTGGGCTTATTAATGAAACCCAGCTTTGAAAACTGCATAGGTAGTATTCAAAGGTAATGGTTGAATTATTCCGAACTTGTTTCGGAATCCACACAACATAAATTTTCCAATTCAATAAAATAGAACGCCGCACATTTGTGTGGCGTTTTTGCTTGTTTAGGTATGCTATACCATGATTGCGTTTTAAGGGTTTGACTCTTTTCAGCCAATGGTCCCTGACCTTTTTTCAGCTTATTTTGTTGTCGAATCTTTTCTCTTGTATCATTCCTGATTCCTGAAGGTTTTTTGCTTTGCCTAATCTTTTTCTTTGGTCATTCCTGAAAACTTGTTGCTTTGCTTGATCTTTTTCTTTGGTCATTCATGGAAGCTTGTTGCTTTGCCTGATCTTTTTCTTTGGTCATTCATGGAAGCTTGTTGCTTTGCCTGATCTTTTCTTTTGTCATTCCTGAAGGCTTGTTGCTTTGCCTGATCTTTTCTTTTGTCATTCCTGAAGGCTTGTTGCTTTGCTTGATCTTTTCTTTTGTCATTCCTGAAGGCTTGTTGCTTTGCTTGATCTTTTCTTTTGTCATTCCTGCGGAGGCAGGAATCCATTATTAAAACCACCCCTTGGCCAAATCAACCCAATGGGGATTTTGTTCCTCAATAAGCCGTATTTTCCATGAACGCTTCCATTTTTTGAGTTGCTTTTCCCTAAGAATGGCATTGGAAACGTATTGATGAAATTCATAGTAGACGAGTATATGAAGACCATATCGCTGTGTAAAACCCTTTAACTTTCCGCTCTTATGTTCTTGGACCCGCCGTTGTAAGTTGTTGGTCATGCCAATGTATAGAGTGCCGTTTTTGTGGTTGGTAAGGATATAAACGTAGTATTGGTGAATATTGTGGGGCATGTTTGGATGGGATGTGGTTTCCTGCCTTCGCAGGAAGGACATAAAGTATGTTTTGGTTTTTGAGCCAGTAGAACAGACGGTAAACAGCTGGCCTTCCAGAACAATACAATAAGAACGCCGCACTTAAGTGCGGCGTTCTTATTAGAAAGACGTTAACTTTTAATTGTCAAAGGCAGGAGTATATTCCCAAAATTGTTCATATTCTGCTCCAATGATAGCTCCAAAAATAAAGTAAGCTTTGTTGTCAGTTGCAACTGCGGAGGAGTACTGGCGATTGCCATCGGGAAGATCTGTCTTTTGGGTCCAAGACCCTGAAGCCCCATCTGTGGGATCAAATTGCCATAGGTCTTTGTGGTCATTGTTGTTTTGGTCAATTCCCATACCGGCATATCCCATGCCATTCATGGAATACCCAAGATGATATTGTCTTTTTCCGCCCCCAAAGTCGGCTTTTTGGGTCCAAGTGTCATTGTTTGGATCATATTCCCAAGTTTCTTCAGAATAAACACCGGGAATACCTCCGCCCACAATGTATCCCTTGCCATTAATGGCAAAACCTGCAGCATACAGAAATCCACTAATGGATGACGGTCCTAAGTCCTTTTTTCTCTCCCATATGTTATTAATGGGATCGTATTCATAAAGACCGATACGCTTAAAGTTGTTTTGGTCATCGGCTACTCCAAACACATACCCTTTGCCATTGATGGTAAATGTTGTCAAACTATATCCAAGTGCAACAGGGGGGGTATCCAGTCCGGTCCATGAATCGGCAATGGGGTCGTAGACCCAAAAATCATTTACAGTTTCGGGCACATTATTTATACCTCCTCCTACGTACCACTTGTTGTCCAAAACAAAGGAAAATGCGTTCTTTCTAGCTCCACCGGGAAAATCCGTTTTCTGCTCCCAGCTGTTGGTATTGATATCATAAGACCAAATATCTTTTTGACCGTTAGTGCCGAAAGAACCATTTTCACCAAGGCCAGCAAAGATTTTGGGATTACTTTGATTGTCCATCAAGCTTGCCATAATCCCATCTCTTCTATAAGAATTTCCCAGATTGCCTGCAAAATCGGCTATGCGCCTCCAAGGGCCGGTTACGGTAAAGTCCTCATCGCTTACCGCGGTTTCCCCACCAACTTCTATACTTATTTTTCCAGTGGTGGCAAAAGTTGGCACATAAACGATTACCGAGGAAGATGATTTTTGGTTTACAGACGTTTGGATGCCATTGAATTTTACAACAACCTCGTTAAAAGCATAGTCTGATAAAGAGATACCTGTAACATTAATGGTCACAGACGTACCAATTGGCCCCTGCATAGGGCTGAAATCTTGAATGGCTAGACTGTTGCCAGAGGGCTCGGTCACGGTAAAATCGGTACTGCTCTGGGCAGTCTGCCCGTCTACCGTAACAGTAATTTTCCCGGATGTGGCCCCATTGGGAACGCTCACGGTTAACTTGGTGGCCGTGGCAATGCTCACGGAAGCACTGGTCCCATTGAACTTTACCGCATTCTCGGTCTTTACCGTACTAAAGTTGGTCCCTAAGATTTCCACAATGGTGCCGGGTGTTCCTTCTTGTGGAGAAAAGCTATCAATGGTGGGCGCATTGGCCGAAGGCTCGGTCACGGTAAAATCGGTACTGCTCTGGGCGGTCTGCCCGTCTACCGTAACAGTAATTTTCCCGGATGTGGCCCCATTGGGGACTACAACAGTGAGTAGGGTGGCATCTGCAATGCTCACCGTGGCCTCGGTCCCATTGAACTTTACCGTGTTTTCAGTTTTTACGGTACTGAAGTTGGTTCCTATGATCACCACAATGGCGCCGGGAGTACCTTCCGTTGGGGAAAAACTTGCAATGGTAGGTGGGTTGGAGGTCGGGTCATCGGGCGGGTTGGGGTCGTCCTTTCCGCAAGAGGCAAGGACTAGGGCGAGGCCCAAGCATAAGTAGTGTAATTTTTTCATAATAGATTATTTTGTTTATAGACAAGGTATTGGTAATCAATGGGTCTTTAGATGTGCAATTAACGGATGGACACTTTGGATTGATGGATGATCATTTTGGGTTGATGATGAAATCCAGTTATAAGTCTAAACTCAAATGGAAGAATAACGCCGCACATATGTGCGGCGTTATTTACTGTAAAAAGGCTTGTTCTTAATTATCAAGGGCTGGGGTGTATCGCCAGAAGGTCTTCAGTTCTTCTTGTAAGGCATTCCCAACACCACCTAGAATGTAAATATGTTCTCCATGCGCAACGGCGGCGGCGCCTTGTCTTCCTCCTCCCGGGAAATTGGACTTTTGGGTCCAAGAATTCGAGCCTTGATCATATTCCCAAATATCATCTACACTTATAAGGTTTTCGCTTAATCCAAGACCTACGTATGCTTTAGTTCCCATGCCGACACCTATGGCTTCGGTTCTGAGGGTAAAGGGGACTGCGCCCAATTGTCCCGATGAACTAGTTACCATGCTTTACCTAAATAGTGAACTTGCGTAATTCACACCTTTTCCTGTAACCACATAGCCCTGGCTACCAATTCTGAACCCTACGGCATCCAAGATACTTTTGTTGGATTCCGTTAGGATATCTTTGTCAGTCCATGTATTGCCATCATAACTCTTTAGTTTGCCTTCTACAAAGTTTTCCTTTATACCATATACAAAACATGCAATGTCTCCACAAAAAGAGGATAGCCCACTACCATAGGCAGTTGCCCCAAGGCTTTCCCAGGTTTCTGTGGCAGGGTCATAGAACCAACTATCGTCAATATCCCCATTGCCATTCTTTCCGGTTATGATGTGCCACTTATTGTCCAATACAAATGAAGCTGCATTATATCTGCCTGTTACCGGGGGTTCGCTGGCACTTTTCCATGTGTCGCTGGCAATGTCATAGACATGAACTTCGTTTGAATAGACAAAAGGCCCATTACCATATCGGCCAAACCCAAAATAGATTTCGTCCTCGTCATTGTCGTTTTTTAATACGGCCATATTACCGCCTCGTATGGGATAATCCATCCATGATGGGGTTGTTAGCTGTCTCCACGGTCCTACGGTAAATTCTGTTGCACTTTCTGCGGTCTGTTCCCCAACGGTCACGGTGATGGTCCCTGTGGTGGCCCCTTCAGGCACGGTCACGGTTAGGTTTGTTGCGGTGGCTGCAGTCACTTCGGCGGCTACACCATTGAACTTAACGGTGTTATTGGCAGAGTTGGGATCAAAGTTTGCTCCAACTATACTTACCTGAGCTCCGACATTTTCTTGTATGGGAGTGAAAAAATTTATGGAGATTTGTGGGGAATCTGTAACAGTAAAAATAACATTTTTTTGTGCGGTTTGTCCATTTACGGTCACTGTGATAAGACCTGTTTCGGCCCCATTGGGCACTGTTACCTCCAAAAGATTGGGGTCCGCGTAGGTTACGTTAGCCTGCACCCCGTTAAACATTACAATATTTTCTGTTGTTGTGGAACTAAAGTTGCTCCCCTCAATATAGACTGTTGATCCAGGATACCCATGCGATGGGGTAAAACCATCAATAGCGGGCGCATTGGCCGAGGGCTCGGTCACGGTGAAGGTTCCGGAGCTCTGTGCGGTCTCTCCATCCACGGTCACGGCGATTTTTCCGGATGTGGCCCCATTGGGAACGCTCACGGTTAGCTTGGTGGCCGTGGCAATGCCCACAGAAGCGCTGGTCCCATTGAACTTTACCGTATTTTCGGTCTTTACCGTACTAAAGTTGGTTCCTATGATTTCCACAGTGGTGCCGGGAGTACCTTCCGTTGGGGAAAAACTTGCAATGGTAGGTGGGTTGGTGGTTGGGTCATCGGGCGGGTTGGGATCATCCTTTCCACAAGAGGTAAGGACAAGGGCGAGGCCCAAGCATAA
>Ga0189275_100179_pt1 | contig 71444 bp, 66 predicted proteins | sample N19A6minimetaG_FD_130329 | JGI IMG/M metagenome (GOLD analysis project Ga0189275, IMG submission 130329) | Marine microbial communities from the Costa Rica Dome - N19 A6 mini metaG | ecosystem: Environmental > Aquatic > Marine > Oceanic > Photic zone | place: Costa Rica: the Eastern Pacific...
AGGAGCGGACAATTAAATAGCCGTGGGTTTTAACCCACGGATCTTGGTACCCTGACCCCTTACCAGCGCTGGCCCTTAATCTCCATTTGGAAACGATGACTCAATGCCAGCAAGACGAAGACAGTCTTTTTTAACTGGATTAAAAATCCTACGATAGGTGATCAAAGCGAGAAATCCCCCTTGCCCCCTTTAAAAAATGGGGAATTGATCCTTCTCAGATTTAAGGCTTTAACTTTTCAGTAGCCACGCCTTAGGCGCGCGGGCCCAGGTGAAACCTGGAATATAAATGCGAACGATAATCAACCCAGCGCTGGCGCAGAATCTCCAATAAGAAACGGTACCACCGTGCCAGCAAGATATCCGAGAAACATTGTAGAAATATTCAATCCCGTAGGGATTTTAGCTAGGTAGAATAACGGCTCTGAAACTCCTTTCCATGCCGTAGGTATGGAACAAGGTGTCCTAAAGTTCAATTATCGCTAGACCATTTTTAGCTTTTGAAAACATTTGATTTAATCGGATAACAAATCCCATGATAAGAGCTCGAGATTGCTCCCAATAATATCGCGGACTAGAGTAGAAAGAAACTATCTTTTTGGATTTCTCCCCCCGGAATTCTGATTTTTCCAAACTTCCTTTTGTAGATTGGAGTTTGAATTTAGTAAACCCAAATAACGAATGAATTCCCCAAGTAAAACTGAACCAAAAGATTTCGGCCAACTCCTCACTGAATTGCAGGAAAAATACAAACTTGTAAAACAGGGTGGAGGACCAAAAAGAATTGCCAAAGAGCATGAAAAAGGCAAATTAACTGCCAGAGAAAGAATCGATTACCTGATCGATGAGCAATCGGATTTTTTAGAAATAGGGGCTTTTGCAGCAGATGGGATGTATGAGGAAGAAGGCGGCTGTCCCTCAGCAGGTGTTGTCACAGGAATCGGATATGTCCGTGGTAGAATGTGCGTGATCGTTGCCAATGATGCTACAGTTAAAGCCGGAGCCTGGTTTCCTATGACTGCCAAGAAAAATTTGAGAGCACAGGAAGTTGCCATGGAAAATCGCCTACCTATCATATATCTGGTAGACAGTGCAGGCGTGTTTTTGCCTATGCAAAATGAAATTTTTCCAGATAAAGAGCACTTTGGTCGGCAGTTTAGGAACAATGCAAAAATGTCTTCCCTAGGTATCGTTCAAGTGGCAGCTATCATGGGGAGTTGCGTAGCTGGTGGAGCATATTTACCCATCATGTCGGATGAAGCTATGATTGTAGATAAGACAGGTTCCATATTCTTGGCCGGCTCTTACTTAGTGAAAGCAGCAATCGGCGAGTCTGTGGACAATGAAACTCTCGGAGGAGCTACCACTCATTGTGAAATTTCAGGGGTGACTGATAACAAATATGATTCTGACCAGGATTGTCTGGATGCTATCAAGAATATTTTTGACAAGCTTGGGGCATCTGAAAATGCAGGTTTTGATAGATCAGAACCCAAAGATCCTGGTTTTTCAGGAGAAGAGCTGTTGAAGAAATTCCCATTAGACAGAGTAAAGCCCTACGATATGCTTGAAGTGATTTCAGGCCTTGTAGATGGCGGGGAGTTTGACGAGTACAAAAAAGATTATGGGAAAACACTGATTTGTGGAACAGCACGAATCGATGGCTGGGCTGTTGGAATAGTAGCCAATCAAAGAAAGATTGTAAAAACTGCAAAAGGTGAAATGCAGATGGGCGGCGTGATCTATTCAGATTCTGCAGATAAAGCTGCCCGCTTCATCATGAACTGCAACCAACGCAAAATTCCTTTGGTCTTTCTGCAGGATGTCAGTGGATTTATGGTAGGTAGTAAAGCGGAGCACGGTGGAATTATCAAGGACGGCGCAAAAATGGTGAATGCAATGGCCAACTCAGTTGTTCCAAAATTCACCATTGTTCTTGGGAATTCTTACGGAGCGGGCAATTATGCCATGTGTGGGAAAGCCTACGATCCAAGATTGATATACTCTTGGCCTACAGCACATATGGCTGTAATGTCAGGAGCTTCAGCAGCCAAAACCTTGCTTCAGATAAAAGTTTCTTCTTTGAAAAAAGCAGGTAAACAAGAGATCACTCCAGAGGAAGAGAAGGAGCTATTGGACGAAATCACTAATAAGTATAATGAGGAATTGAGTCCTTATTATGCTGCTGCCAGATTGTGGGTTGATGGTGTGATAGATCCTCGAGAGACCAGAAAGGTGGTATCCATGGGAATTAAAGCAGCTAATCACAATCCTATTTCGGAAAGATTTAATGTGGGTGTTATTCAAACCTAAAGATTAATTGATTATTTTCATTTATGAGTGAATTGTCAGACTCTGAATTAAACGCCTTAGTTTCCTTGCTTGACGACACAGACCTTGAAGTCAAAAATCATGTTAGGGAGCGAATTATATCCTTGGGAACGGAAATCATTCCCTACTTGGAAAAAAAGTGGGAAAACAGTTTTAATCCGGAGATCCAAAAAGAGATTGAAATTCTAGTCCATGACCTCCAGTTTTCTTTGGTGAAAAGAAGACTGGAGGAATGGAAAAATTCCGAGGATCAGGACTTGTTAACAGGGCTTTGGATTATTAATACCTACCAATATCCCGACCTGGAATTTGAAAAACTAAATGCGGAAATGCATCAGATCTATTTTGATGTATGGACTGCTTTTAGAAATGATTTGGAACCCTATGATCAAATTCGGATCATCAATAATGTACTCTTCAATACTCTGAGATTCGGTGCTAATACAAAAAATTTCCACTCTCCTGGAAATAGTATGCTATCCACCGTTTTGGACACCAAAAAGGGGAATCCCATTTCCTTATGTGCTATTTACATGTTGGTTGCTAAAAAGCTAGGGCTCCCGATCTATGGAGTCAATCTGCCAAATTTATTTGTACTGACTTACAAAACAGATGAGTTGACTTTTTATGTCAATGCCTTTAATAAAGGTTTGGTCTTTAGCAGGAAAGACATCCACAATTACCTAAATCATTTGAAAATTGAGCCAAAAGAAGAATACTTTGAGCCAACCGATAATCTTCAGATCATAATGAGAAGCTTAAGGAATCTGGGGAATTCTTTCGATAAACTTGGGGAAGCTGAAAAAGTGGATGAAATCAAGGAAATGTTGGCAATTCTAGAGCCCTAGAAGCTCTTCATGTTACAACCCGTTGCTCTGACAGTGGCAGGACTGGGTTCTTCATTTCTCAGCACTTGATTGATTGCTCTTTCCAAAATTCTTTCCGAAACGGCTGATTCAGCTTGGGGATTGTTATCGATGGCTCCTCGATAAACCACGTTTAACCCTGACTCAGTATTCAGAATAATTAATGCTTCAGGAATTTTAGTAATATTCAATTCCTTAACCAAAACCTGTTCCTTATCAATCAGGTAATTCATATTGAGGCCGGAGTCATCTATATACGATTTCAAAACTTTTTGACTTTCAGGATCAATTTCGGATTCAGGATTGATGAGTACGAATCGAATCCCTTTATTAGAATAGCTATTCCTCAATGCAATTAATCGTTTTTCATACATTTTAGAATAAGGGCATCCCAGGCTGTGAAAAATTAACACCATCGCTTTGCCACTGATCAAGCTTTTTAAATCTGTACTTTTTCCGGTTACTGCATCTATCCTTTCTATGGACTGAAAAGTTTGGGAAAAGCTATTGAATTGGAATAGGCAGCAAAGAATAGAAACAGCTATTATTTTTTTCATCTGTTTATAATTTGTTTTTAGAGGTCATCCCGATAACTATCGGGAGGAATGCCCAAAATAATTATCCCACTGTGTGAGATTTTTTCTCATGGGCATTTGATATTACCAAATGGTGTAGGTGAGAATCACGTCTCCCAGTACCTGTGCCTGCACCTGATAATGGTGATCCGCGTAATCTGTTCCTCTTATTTTTCCTTTAATCACAGTGCTTCCTTTTTCAAAAGGCTCAAGTAAAATGTTGTCTCTGAAAGAAACTCCTTTTTTCCCTTGGCACTTGAAGATTGATTCTTTTGCAGACCAAGCAAGCGTGAAATGAACCGGATCATTCTCCAGAAAATCCAATTCATCTGGGTCTAAAAATCTTTTTCCAATTCTTAAGATTTTCTCTCTCACAAAATCCATATCCATTCCTACGGGATATTCTCTATGGAAAATCGCACCGGCATATCCTTGAGTATGACTAAGAGACACATAGCCGGTTCCATTCATGGATTGGGATTTCCCGTGTTCGTCTTTAAAAAATCCGGGATAGGGGACAGAAAGAGAATCCAAAGCATCTTTGATCGCTACTCTCGCTGTAGACCACTCTCTTTTTTTCTCAGGATGAGAGATGTTTGCCAAGGCAAGTTTTTCCCTAAAACTGAGGAAGTCCAGTTCATCCTCAGAGTAGTCATCAATTATCTTGATGGCTAAGGCAGAGGAACTATCAATTTTTTCTATTTTTGTTTGCATAGGCCTGTAGGGCTAATCTAAGCATAAGGCAATATATGTCAAAAATTCAAGTAATTAAATCGCACACGCTAACTGGCCATAATGATTGTATATACGCATTGGCTGAAGGCTCGGATCCTCGCTTTTTTTATACAGGTGCCGGAGATGGAATGGTAGTGGAGTGGGATTTAGATAATCCAAAGGACGGAAAATTAATTGCGAAGCTCCCTAACTCTGTTTATTCTTTGGCAGTTGACAAGCAGCGAAACTATTTGGTTATTGGGCATAATTTTGAAGGAATTCATTTGATTGATCTCCAAGAGAATAAAGAGCTTTGGTCTATCCGATTGACAGATCAGGCGATCTTTGATATTCAGGTTTTAGGAGATGAGATTTTTGTAGGAACAGGAGATGGAGTTTTAATTGTTGTTGATATCCCTTCAAAAAGTATCAAAAAGCATATTAAGCTATCCTCGAAAAGTATTCGGGTAATGGATATTGCCCTAGGAAAAAGACATTTGGCGATTGGATTGTCTGACCATAGTATCAAGATTTTGGATTTGGCTAATGAATATCAGCCCATTGGTAATTTAACAGGGCATGCCAACTCGGTGTTTGCCTTGCGATACTCTCCGGATGAAAAAATTCTGGTCAGTGGTGCTAGAGATGCACATTTGAAATTTTGGAGTGTAGATCCTTATGCATTATCTGAAGATATTGTAGCGCATATGTATGCAATCAATTATCTTTCATTTAAAGAAGATGGATCCATGCTGGTTACCTGCTCCATGGACAAGTCCATTAAAGTCTGGGATACTGAAGAAAGAAAACTGCTCAAGGTCATAGACAAGGCTCGAAACGCAGGTCATGGCACCAGTATCAATAAGGTAGTTTGGAGTAGTTATACTCAAGAAGTCATTTCCGTTTCTGATGACAGAAGCATTTCAATTTGGAATATAGAACCACAACATACATGAAAATCACTCCCGCAGCTATTCGTTCGCAATCATTTGAAACTTCCTTCAGAGGTTTTGAAAAAAAAGAAGTTACCGCATTTTTGGATGAGGTCAGTCAGGTCGTAGAACAGCTCAATCAGGAAAACCTGGAATTGAAATCTAAACTACAACAGGTGGAGGCAGAGGCCAAAAGACTGAAGGATGTGGAGGATTCACTTTTTAGAACATTGAAAACTGCGGAGGATACCGGGGCGAGTATCATTGAAGAGGCTAATGAAGCTGCCGATCAGATTATTGCCGAAGCAAATCATACTGCGAAAAACGCCACAGCCCATGTCAACCAAATGATGGAGGAGGCAAAGAAAAAGGCAGAGGAAGATGCTGCTACCATTATTGGAGCTGCAGAAGCAAAAGCAAAAGAAACAATCATTGAGCTTCGTGAAAGCATGCAGGGACTGGTAAGGTCCTACGAAGGTTTGGCAGAGCAAAGAGAGGCTTTGGTGAAAAGCTTAAAGCGAATTTCGCAAGACACCCTGAATCAATTGGATTTGGCAGAAGCTCATTATTCCAGAATCGATGCAAAAGCACACCAACGTGCCATTGATGAACTCAGCAGGTCACATACATTTACTTTTGGAAATTTAGCCAATCTTGCCGTGCAAGCTCCTGAGCCACAACAGCCACAGGATGAATATGTGCCTGAATCTGTAGAAGAAGATCCATTGGAAGAAATGGAAACTGTAGAGGAAGCTATCGATTTGGAAATGCATGATAGTGCTCCGGATGTAGTGGAGGCTGATGAGGATGAAGTAGAAAATGAAGAGATTGAAGAGGAAGTGGAAGAAGTGGTAGATCAGGAGGAAGAAATTCAAGAAGAAGAACCTGTCAAAGAAGAAATCAAGGCTCAGGAAGTAAGGGAAGAAAATGAGCCGGAAGATCCAAAAAAACAATCGGGTTCATTTTTTGATCAATTTGACTAATGGGAAAAGTTGCACTCGAAGGAATTGAGTTTCATGCCTATCACGGAGCCTATCCTGAAGAATCTATTTTAGGAAACCGCTTTACCTTGGATTTGGAATTAGAGACTAATTTCAAAAAAGCCATGCTGGAAGATGATTTGAATGCTACGGTAGATTATTCAAAATTGTATCAGATCATTAAGGCTAGAATGGATGTGAAAGTGAAGCTTTTAGAACATCTGGGGCATATGATTGTGACGGATATATTGCGTGCTTATCCCAGTACAACGCAAATTCGACTAACACTTAAAAAACATGGTCCAGCATTAGGCGGATTGGTAAAATATTCTGCCGTACAAATTCAATATCCTGAAGATTACCAAGATTAACTATGTATTCCAAAGCCGAGACTTCCCGAATCCGTAAGGATTTTTGGATAGCCTTTGGGCAATATATGAAGCCTGTTCCCAATGCACAGGGAAGGAGGGTCAATTGGCCAAATTATAAGACGGGGATTAAGGATATTTATTTTCGGATGAAGGCCGAAAGGGGATTTGCCTCTGTGGGAATAGAAATAACTCATGCTGACGAAGAATTTCAAGAGCTAATTTTTGAACAGTTTACCCAACTCCGAAAAATTCTAGAATCATGTACCCAAGAAAAGTGGGATTGGAAACTCCACGTTGAAAATGAAGTGGGGCAGGTCATTTCAAAAATTGAGATGGTAAAAAAAGGAGTGAATGTGATGGAGGAGAAGGATTGGCCAGCTATCATTTCTTTTCTCAAACCCAGAATTATCGCCTTAGATGAGTTTTGGGATTTGGTCAAGCCCGGTTTTGAGGATTTGTGATTTTTTTTTCCGCCCCTTCAGGGCTATTTCGTGAGGTTTGGGAAATTATGTTTTACCTAAAGAATCTCGGTCCTTCGGACCTGGTTTTGTTCTTAAATCGATTGGATTAATCAAAATAAAACAGCTCCGAAGGAGCATGATTACTTAGTGAATGTGGATAGAAGTAAGTTGATGGGACAGCTCCAAAGGAGCGAGATAATTTTCTATATCAATTTGAAATTGTAAGATAAAATAGTCCAAAAAAATATGACAAGATTACCTTAATTGATCACTTTAAAATCATGTGATTATCTCCAGATGTACTTTTCATCAAATTCAATCTCATAGGAATTTAAAAATCGGATAAATTCTTCTTGAAATGTTCTTGTCTTATGATGTACTTTTTGATTTCTTATGTATTCTACTACTTTTTGAGTTTCCTTTGGGTTGACAGAAAAAGCCCCAAATCCGAATTGCCAATAGAAATTTTTCATTTCTGGTCCCATGCCTTTAGCAAACTTTGAGGAGTGGGTTTTTAGATGTTCCATAACTGCACTCAAAGAAAGAGTACTAGAAAGATGAAATAAAACGTGAACATGGTCGAGGTAGCCTCCTACTGAGATTGGAGCGCAATTTTGTTGTTTTAAAATCCCCGCTATATAGGAAAATAATTCTAGCTCATATTTAGGTAGAATTAACTTTTGGCGATCTTTTGTAGAAAAGATTGCATGGATAATCTGTTTGGTAAATGTTCCTGCCATTATTTGAAAAAGTTAAAAATATCATTTAGTTAAAATAATTAATAATTGTCAAAAGAGGTCTATTAATTTTGATTTTTTGGGTACAATCAATATCAACCCGACCATTATTTTGATTATCCCGCCCCTTCAGGGCTATTACGGGTGAGTAGGTTTAGTGATTTTTCCTAAGGAATCTCGGTCCTTCGGACCTCAATTTTTTGCCAATGCTTATTGGATACCCCTTAATTATTTAGCTCCGAAGGAGCGTAATTACTTAGTAATTGTAAATATTAGAATCTAAATAATCCAGCTCTAAAGGAGCGTGATTACTTGTCTAAGCGCTATTTGTTTAGCTAATTATTACACATTTTTATTGAATGATTGTTTTGCTATTTTATTTTTGGATCATCTAAAATTCATCTCTGATTTTTTTCTTTATCCCGCCCCTTCAGGGCTATTACGGGTGGGTAGGTTTAGTGGTTTTTCCTAAAGAATCTCGGTCCTTCGGACCTGGTTTTGTTCTTAAACCGATTGGATTAACCTAAATAAAATAGCTCCGAAGGAGCATGATTACTTAGTGTATTTCAAAGGTGAAATCTCTTTGTGAAAGCTCCAAAGGAGCGAGATTTTCTGGCTAGGCCAATTTAGAATTAATAAATATTGTCGTTTTAAAGTAGGGCTTTGAATTATTGGTTTCCTGGGGCTTTTTTAAATATAAATGCCCATTTTTTTTATCCCGCCCCTTCAGGGCTATTTCGTGAGGTTTGGGAAATTATGTTTTACCTAAGGAATCTCGGTCCTTCGGACCTCAATTATTTTTCTATGCCTATAGGATGGGTATAAATTAAATAGCTCCGAAGGAGCGTGATTTTTTAGTGAATTTGAATAAAGTAAATTGATGGGACAGCTCCAAAGGAGCGAGATAACTTGCCGATTCCCTTGAATTCTCAGGTTTTCAGCTTTCAAATTTCAAATTTCTAACTTCAAAAATCGCCTTTTTGATATTCAAACTTCTCAACATGATCTCCATTTTTAGATCTCATCAAAACCCAGACGCTCATTTGATCTCCAACTCGCTCCATGGTGAGTCCATCCAACCAGACTTTGTTTTCTCCTACTTCTATAAGTCTAAACTCTGTCCATTCTTCATTTTCTTCCCAAGGACCCAGGTCAGCTCCATAATGCTTTAGCTTTAAGGTAAAGGAATCACCAATCTCTATTAACTGAAAAAACTCAGTAAACTGTAATTTCCCATCATTCCAAAATCTAAAAGTCCCCATCATCTGCCCATCTTTTTGGGGAAGCCAAACTTCCTCACATTCTCCTCCTAATCCTGTGCCCAACCAATAACCAGACAGCCAATCCAGTTCGGATACTTTTCCTTTTCCCGGATTTTCATCGGGGCCAAGGGTTTTTACTTCTTGGGAAAATGACTGAGTAGAAAGGAGAAAAAAGGCGAGAGATAGAATGATTGACTTCATTTTGAATGGAATTTGATTCAAAATAGGAAATTATTGCAATAGTAATTAATCCCTAAAAATTCACCTGTGTCAGAAACTGAATGATGAACACTGAAGAGAGGCAAAAGCCCGATGTTCTCCAATTTTTAGCTTTCAGCCTTTATCCTTAAGAATTGTCCTCAACATCATGCCTTTTAGGGATATCTGGATTGATGAAAGTAAAGCCTCTTGCCTCATCTCCTTCAAAAAAATCAATCTGCATCCCCATCAAAAACATGTAATGCCTTTTCTCTATTAGAACCGGGATTCCTGCAATTTCAAATTTTTGATCCTCAGGTTTAGCCTTGTCAAAACCCAAAGCATAGGACATACCCCCACAACCACCACCTCTGACACCAACCCGTAAGTGATATTCTTCAGGTATATTTTTGTGAGCCATGATGTTTTTGATCTCAGCTTCAGCTTTTTCTGTGATAGAAATTGGAACTAGCATGCAATTCGAATGATTTTGGCAGGAAATTGGTTCGATTTGAAACCAAATTTACACAGACTTCCGTTTCTAGGCCGGAATAAATTGTAGATATTCGACTTTATTTAATCCCAATATGGAATACCTATTTGATTTATTGAAGATTTTGTTGCCAGCTGCTGCGGTGCTGTATGGCATGTATTTAGTAGTCGTTTCTTTTATTTCGAAAGAGCGTGAAAAGATGCTGGTGGAGCTTAAGACCAAAAATACCCAAACCATTATTCCTGTTCGTCTTCAGGCTGCAGAAAGACTTTGTCTTCTTCTGGAAAGGATCACTCCCAATAATTTGGTGAGAAGGTCCAGTCCCGGGGGCATGACAGCGGCGGAGTTACAGGGGCAATTGCTACATGAAGTAAGAGAAGAGTTCAATCATAATTTTTCTCAGCAAGTATATTTTTCCGAAGAGACATGGGAAGCAGTTAAACGCGCTGTGGAGGAAGTGACCACGATCATTAATTTGGCTCGTCAAACGGTGGATCAAGAAGCTTCGGGAATGGACTTAGCTAAGGCTATCTTTGCTCAATCTCTGGAACGAAAAAACGATGCAATCGCTTATGCTTTAAAAAAGGTAAAGGCTGAAATTCAACTTTACTTCTAGAACTATGGCAAAAAATAAATCAAAAGCAGGGAAAATTCTGAATAAAGCCAAAGCTCTTTTTGGGGAAAAGGTAGAAGCTCTATTAGGTCAGGAGAGCAAAATCCGAGAACTAATCAGCGGTGTAGGAAATAAACTTGCGAATCTGAAAAACAATCCACGAATTCAGAAGCTAATCGAACCTGTTTCTGTATTTATTAGAATGATTAAAGCTCATTTTGCAGGGACTCATAAGCTTTCAGGAACAACTTTGGGTCTTTTGCTTTTGGCACTTGTTTATTTTTTATCACCCTTTGATCTGATTCCTGATTTTCTGGGGATATTCGGTTTTGCAGATGACCTTTCAGTGATTTTAGCTGTTTATGCCAAAGTAAAAGATGAAATCGAGCAATTTTTGGATTGGGAGCGAACTCAGATATAGGCAAGGCTGTTTCTTCTGAAACTTTTAAAAAATGCTAGACCAACTGACAAGAACAATTACCCCAGACCTGATTACCCAAGCCCAAACCTATTTCGAGTATAGGGAAATGGTGAAACAATTGGTGCTGGAAAACAAAACTACAGGTCCAAACCAATCAGAGGCTTATTTGGAATATACCCGAATGGCTGCTCAACGCATGCATAGATGGGATAAAACAGCGAAGGTGTCGCCAGAGATGGAGGAGCTGATCTTAGGTATTCCTCCTCAAATTTGGTTGGTGATTACAGAAGCTTGGTGCGGAGATGCTGCCCAAACCATTCCATACATGAATAAGCTTGCGGAGGTCAATCCGAAAATTCAATTGCGATTGGTATTGAGGGACGAAAATCCTGAATTAATGGAACGATACTTAACCAATGGAGCAAGATCAATTCCTAAGCTGATCGCCTTAAGTCCTGGCTTGAAAAAGGAATATTTTACTTGGGGACCAAAACCTCAATTTTTATTAGAAAGACAAAAGGCATATAAATTGGATCCTCAAGGGCTAAGTTCAAAAGAATTTACAGAAGGGACTCATCTTTGGTATGCTCGGGATAAAAATCAATCTTTAGAAAAAGAATTGATGGACCGCATCAAAGAAGCATTTATCCTATGAACATAGCCCTTATTTCCGGCACGTCCGGTTTGGTTGGTATGCAATTGCTACATCAGCTTTTAAAACAAAATACCTTCGATTATATCATCAGTGTGGGAAGAAGAAAGTTAGCACTAAAACATGCTAATCTTATCCAAATCGCTGGTAATATGTCACAAATCCAAAATTGGGACTGGGAAGATCAAATTAATTCTCAATCGCTGGGAGGTGAATATGTGTCCCTTACTCAAGCTATTAAAGAAAAGAAATGTACGATTCAAGCCTTTTCAAGCTTAGGTTCTACCATCAAGCAGGCAGGTTCTAAGGAAAATTTTTTTGCTATAGATCATGATTTGGTTTTGGCTTTTGCAAAATGGGCTAAAAGCTTGGGAGCAAATGGCTTTTATTATGTTTCCGCCTTGGGTGCCGACCCAAAATCTTCTGTCTTTTACAATGAGGTCAAAGGAAAAACCGAGGAAGATTTGAAAACACTTGATTTTGAACATTTAGGGATATTCAGGCCATCCTTGCTTTTGGGTAACAGGAATGAATTTAGGTTTGGGGAAAAAGTTGCCACGATTTTAATGAAACCCTTGGTTTGGTTAAAGCTCTTCAAAAATATGAGGCCTATTTACGACTATCAGGTGGCTAAAAGTATGGTCAAAGTAGCTTTAGATAATTCCAGAAAAGGAGTGGAAATCATTCCTTCCGGAGAAATGCAGGATTTAAGTAAATGATAGCAGTAATTCAAAGAGTTTCCGAGTCCTTTGTGAAAATCGAAGGAAAAGTCAAATCTCAAATTGGGTTGGGTCTGATGGTATTAATTGGAATAGAAGATGCAGACCAAAAGGGCGATATCGAGTGGCTAAGTAAGAAAATAGTCAACCTTCGCATTTTTCCTGATGAGAACGAGGTAATGAACAAAAGCCTGCTAGACGTCAATGGTGAGATTCTGTTGATTTCACAATTCACCTTGCATGCAAGTACTAAAAAAGGAAATAGGCCTTCCTATATCAAGGCTGCCAAACCTGATGTAGCCATACCACTTTATGAGCAAATGATAAGTGCTTTGAAACAAGAGTTAGGGAAAGAGATTAGAACAGGAGAATTTGGTGCAGATATGAAGGTTTCCCTGATCAATGATGGCCCTGTTACAATTGTCATTGACTCGAAAAACCGGGTTTAGCGCTTAATTTTTTTGCGCCATCCATTATTGCCTGACTTACTGAATAGAGGTTATTGAAAGAAGGAAGCTAGATGAGGATTCCCGACATTTTTTTTATCTTTCAAAATGCCTCAAAACCTATTGGAAATCCAAAATGCTAAGGTGCTTTTTAAAGGGAATCATGCTTTTCATGATTTGAATTTTGAATGGAGAAAAGGAGAGCAATGGGCAATTGTCAGTGATTCAGGCTGGCTCCAAACAGCCTTTTTAGAAACCATCAGAGGAAACACTATTTTATCCCAAGGGCTGGTCATTAGAGATTTTGCTAAAGTGTATTCTGAAGAAAAATCAACAAAAAAGGAAGTCCACAGCTTCAGGGATTTGATGGCTTACGTTTCTCAGAAATATGAATTTAGAAATAAGTTCAATCAGCAAAACTTCTATTTCCAACAGCGATTCAACTCTAGTGAATCCGAAGAAACAGCTACCGTATTTCAATTCCTCAGTGAAATAGATTCCAAGATCCCAGGTTCTTGGAATCTTGAAAAGGTGATGAGCTTATTGAATTTGGAAAGCCTTAAGGATGAGTCTTTATTAAAGCTTTCAAATGGAGAAACCCGTCGATTAGCAATCGCTGCAGGCTTGATGAGACAGCCGAAGATATTTTTGATGGATCATCCCTTGACGGGACTTGATGTGAAAACAAGGAATTCTTTTGGGGAAATTCTGAAAGAAATTATTCAAGCTGGGACTCATGTAATGCTTACAGCTAATGCTGAGGATATACCTGATGGGATTACCAATGTGGCAAAATTGACAAATGAAGGCATTATTCAGCCCTGGAGTAGCCGAGATTTCCACCTTACTAGTCATACCAGTCAGGCTAAATCATGGGATTGGGCTTTGTTGGAAAAACTTCTTTCTAAAGAATCAATGCCTTCGGAAACATTGATCAAACTGGATGACGTGAATATTTCCTATCAGGGAAATTTGATTTTGGATTCAGTTTCATGGGAAGTAAACTCTGGTGAATACTGGCAACTTAAGGGACCAAATGGATCAGGGAAATCAACTTTGATCTCATTGTTGATTGGTGAGAACCCTCAGGCTTACTCTCAAAATATTTATCTTTTTGGAAGAAAAAGAGGAACAGGAGAAAGTATTTGGGATGTAAAAAAACCAACTGGCTTTGTGGCTCCTGAATTATCAAGATTTTTTCCTGCAAATCAAACTTGTAGAAGAGTTATTCTTTCGGGATTTTTTGATACGATGGGTTTATTCAAAAAAACTACAGCCGAGCAAGAAAGTCTGGCAGATAGCTGGCTGAAATTATTTGAATTGGAGAAAGTGCAACACATCCCGATTCAAAGGCTTTCTCTTGAACATCAACGCTGGACTTTGTTAGCTAGGGCATTGATCAAAAAGCCAAAGCTGTTAATCTTAGATGAAGCATCTCAGGGAATGGATAAGCTTCAGCGGGAATTGTTTAAAAACACTATTCAAAAAGTCTGTGAAATTTCTTCTTTGTCCTTAATCTATGTGAGTCATTATGATGATGATGTTCCTGAAATTATTGACCGCGTTTTTGCTTTATCTTAAGCTTTTGCTCTGCCCGGGCTTTTGCTTCTTCCTTTCTAAAAATCGCAATGTCCTGAATTAATTTTAATGGCAACTTTTCATTATAAGGTATTTGAATGGCTCCCTTGCTGGTCTTGAATGGCTTTAATGCGTCCTTAAATTCAGATACTGCAGAGTTCGTTGGATAGAAACCAATGTGATTTTTCATGGCTGCATAATAAACCAGCACTTCGGTGGTTTTGAAAGCCGGCATATGGTAGCTGATAACTTCAGCAGCTTCAGGGAGCACCTCTTTTATTGCCTTCCTGATCTGGCCTAATTGGTTCTGGATTTCAGGAGGAAACCAGCTGAAATACTCTTCGATATTTTCTGCTTTTGGTCCCATTTTAAAATTGGTTGATGATGGTAATACCTTGGTTTTCAAATTTATTCATTTCCGGCAATGCAGTTACAGCATCTTCCAAGCTGATGGTTTTTCCTATGAGTGCTTGCGGATTCAGTTTTCCATTCTCTATCATATCCATCATCTCTCTATATCTCCATGCCTGCATTCCATGGCTTCCCAGAATTTCCAGCTCTTTTGCAATCACCAGGTTCATGGGCAAAGCAGTATCTTTTTCCTGATCCAACAAAAGTCCCACCTGAATATGTTTGCCTCTTTTCCTCAAACTGGCTACTGAATCATAGGCCGTTTTGCTATTTCCCAATGCATCCAATGATACATGTACACCACCTTTTGATATTTCATAAATAGCCTGCGGAGTTGAGCTAATGGATTTGGGATTTAAAATAGCATCAGCTCCTAATATTTTTGCGAGATCTAGTTGCTTTTCAGAAATATCGATAGCAATTACCTGAGCTCCCAAGGCTTTGGCGATCATAATAGCAGATAATCCTACTCCTCCACATCCAAATACAGCTACCCATTGCCCTCCTGCGACTTTTCCCTGATCTACTATTGCGCGAAAAGAGGTTGCAAATCTACAGCCTAGACTTGCAGCAGTTTCATAACTCATGGATTCAGGCAAGCTGATCAAATTGGTTTCTGCGCGGTCAATTCTCACAAACTCAGCAAAAGATCCCCAATGAGTAAATCCAGGCTGAAATTGCTCATCGCAGATTTGTTGATTTCCGGATGCGCAGGTTGGGCATATGCCACAAGCACAAACAAAAGGGACTGTCACGCGATCACCGGTTTTCCATTTTTTGACATCTTTACCTACTCCTACTATTTCTCCGGCAAATTCATGTCCGGGAACATGTGGCAAAACAATATCTGAATCATGACCCATCCAGCCATGCCAATCCGATCTGCATAGTCCTGTAGCTTTGACCCGGATAACTACACCATTGTCTTCAGGTGAAGGATCGGATACTTTTTGGATTTTGGGTAAGCTTTGAAACTGCTCGTAGACCAATGCTTTCATTCGATGATTTTTTCTGAAAAGTAGCCAATCCCTTCCGTTTTTTCTTAGTTACTTAGATGAGAATAAAATGAAAGAACAATAATGGACTCAGATAAAAAAGAAATAACTATAGCAGAAGCTCAAGAACTGGTCGATCATTGGATAAAAACGGTGGGAGTTCGTTACTTCAACGAGTTGACCAATATGACTATCCTCATGGAAGAAGTTGGCGAGCTGGCTAGGATAATGTCACGAACTTATGGGGAACAGTCTTTCAAAGAATCTGATAAAGGAAAGGACTTGGGAGATGAAATGGCGGATGTGCTTTGGGTTTTGATCTGCCTAGCAAATCAGACAGGGGTAGATTTGACAAAAGCATTAAAAAGAAATTTTGAAAAGAAAAATATCAGAGATAATACGAGGCACAAAGACAATAAAAAGCTTCAATAATAGCTTTTCCTAAACTGTTTCATCGGAAGGTGTAAATATCCTCGTAGATTCAATTATGAATAGTTCTCAAAAGACCTTTCTCCTATTTCTTATATTTTTTGTTTTCACCCAGAAAGCATTTTCTCAAACCTTAGTTCAGGAGAAGTCAAAAGATTGGACCTTGTCTGTTTTGCCATTGGTCTATTACACCCCTGAGACTCGATGGGTTTTTGGTGTCGGAGCCGTGAGTAATTTCAATTTGGGAGACTCAATAAGTACCTACGAAAGTCAATTAGCTGCCGGAATTGCTTATTCTTTGAGGAAACAATTTTTAAGCTATCTAAGCGGAAGAATCTTCACTCCAGGAAATAAGAACTTGATCTACGGAGAAATAGGCTGGTACGATTATGTGTATTTCTACTTTGGTCAGGGGATGAATGTCAGCCAGGAAAACGAGGAGGTATATTCGGCAAAGTTTCCTCGGGTAAGAATAAATTATGCTTGGGCCTTGGGCTCCAATTGGTATTTAGGTGGAGGATTGCGATTTGATGCAATGGATATTTATCAAAAAGAAGAGTCAGGCCAATTGGAAGATAATGGGATATTGGGTAACGAGGGAGGAAGAAATTCAGGTTTGGGCCCTGTGGTGCTTTTTGACTCTCGGGATAATCAACTCTATCCTGTAAATGGAGCTTATTTTGAAGCAAGCATCCAAGGATATGGAAAAGCTTTGGGAGGGGAATTCCCCTATGCGAGAATCTTTGCAGATTATCGAAAAATAATACCCATAGGAAAGAATCAAATCATTGCCACCCAAGGCCTCACAGAAATGACTTTTGGAGATGTCCCATTCTTTGCCTTGCCAATGCTTGGAGGAAACAGATTGATGCGAGGTCTTTTTGAAGGGAAGTACAGAGAAAAACAAGTTGTGGTTTTGCAGGCTGAGTATCGATATAAATTCGCCCCTAGATGGGGGATAACGGCCTTCAGTGGTCTGGGAAATGCATTTTCACAAGAAAATCCCTTTGTGCTAAATCAGAGTAAATTCACCTATGGAGCAGGGGGGAGGTTTCAGCTTAACAAACGAAAAAGACTAAACCTCCGGCTTGATTTGGCTCATTCCCCGGGAGAACCTTTTCAGTTTTATTTCACTTTCGGAGAAGCTTTTTGAAGGCTAAAATCTAAAGTTATAAATCTGAAAGCTAAAATCAGAAATCTGAAAATAGAAGTATGAAAGGCTAAAATCAGAAGTCTGAAATGAATTACAAAGCCCTTTTTAAAGAGGGAAAAGAAATTTCTTTCCTTTTGAAAGAGCATAGAGGCGGGAAAATGAACTCTGAACCCTGTACAAAAGAACAAGGTAGATCTAAGCCCCAAGTATTTTTAATCCTAAATATTTCAGTTTTACTTCCCAGATTCCTTTACCCATCTCACAGATAAATCCGGATCAGCCATATCCTTGTCTAAGGGGAACATCGGTCGATTGATTCGCTGATAGCCTAATCTTCCCAGATCTTGATCTACCCCTCCCGGAGTCAAAGCCATAATCCAGTCTCCTCTTAAGTCATAGAGTTCCGGTACCAAATACCCAATTTTCACTACCAAAATATCCGTGTTTTCCGGATCCAGATTCAAATCAGTAAAGTCTTTGACATGGTGATAGGGTTTCCGTTTTTCAGTGACAATCACTTTGATTGACCCTATCTGAACCACCACTTCTGTCTTGGCATCAGAGTCTCCCTCCTTGATGGCTAAAACTTTACCTTTCAATAATAGTGGTGGAGCAAATCTGTCATCAACCATCGCACCGGCATAACCTTCCACTTGATTTCCAATTCCAACTTCTTTGGCTTTAGCAACCAAATCAGGTCCTGGAATAGAAGCATAGATAAGTTCGGGTCCGGATTCACTTTTGAACTCAGGTCTTTTCAGTAACTCATTCAAGGTCCAAGTTACATCTCCGGCTCCTCCAGCTGTAGGATTATCTCCCATGTCCGAAATGACAAATGGCTTCTTTTCGCTTTTTAGTGCCATTTCCAAGCTCTCATCCAAATAAGCAACTGGAGCGACAAACTCAAATTCATTTCTTACTGCCCAAAAACTGTTGGCGAGGAATTCGGCACTTTCTTTCACTTGGTTTTTATCATCTCCTGTCACCATCACCACAGCATGATTTCTGGGTTCGTCTGCCCAAGCATAACCTATCCAAATGGCTGCGTCAATGACCCCTTTTTCTTGTGTGATCGGGTCCACCTTCGCGTATAAAGATTTGCCGGGGTCTATGCGAGTGCTGGTTTTTTCTCCGGGCAATAAAATCGGAACAGGAATCCAAGCTTTGTATGCTGGTTTGCCTTTCCCTGACTCTAACCGTTCTAGCAAATTTTCTACAGCACGTTGCTTTGATTCCAAAGCATCCTCATGTGGAGCCATTCTATAGCAGGTAATCAAATCTGAGTTTTCTGCCAATCGCATTGACACATTGCCATGCAAGTCCATGGAGGTGGAGATGAGCGTCTCGTACCCAACTACCTCTCTAACTTTCAGAATAAAATCCCCTTCCGGATCATCTATCCCTTCTACACTCATGGCGCCATGAATATCAAAAAACAATCCGTCGTAGGGTAGATTTTCTCTTAGCATGTCCAATGTTAAATTCACCAAAGAATCATAAGCTTCCCGGGTGACCATACCTCCTGGAATTGCATGTCCTCTTAATGTTGGAAACCATTCGGCTCGGCTGCGATTGGTGCTGCTATCTGCTAAGAAAGGGTAGTAATTGAAAATATCATCTCCGATTCGTGCTTTGAATGATTCTGCGGTGGATCTGGCTGGTGAAAAGGTGCTGGATTCAATAGCTAAACCTGCTATAGCAATCCTTGGAAGTTTTTTCTCTTGCTGACAGGAAAAAAGTAGAATGATCAGTGCAAAGGCCAATAGGTTCTTCATCATTTGCCGGTTTAAATGGAATCCTGAAAATACCAGCAATTTTGAAAAGTTCTGAAGGAAAGGGGATGATTGGGGAAATCTTTGTTTGGGGAAAAGACACTTATTCCAAAGATATAGTCTCCATTATTCCTCAAAAAAACCAATTCATTGAATTGACGGAATAATTAAGTCAGAGTTAGAATCACTGGCAATTTGATTCGCTTTTTTGACCGCCTTATTCAAGTTGGAATAATCAAAAGAAAAAACATGCTGAGAGGATTTGGAATATAAAATTACCTTAAAAGAATTTACTGTTCCTGAAAGTGTAGGGCTAATTCCATTGGGCACATTTTGACTTTTAAAGCTGTAGGGAAGTACTTCAATCTTGGATATTTGAGGCAATAGGCTCCATTCTCCAAATCGAAAGCCCACAATGGAAAAGTAGTTTTTATACCTGTTTTTTGAAAAATCAAGCAAGACCCCACTGTAGGATGAAAAAATGATGAGTCCAATGGTAAGAGTTACTAGTCCCACTGTGATGACTTTTTCCAAGGAACTTCCACTTTCTAAAAAAGTCGGGCTGACCAAAACAAAAATTCCCACCAATAGCAAAATCAATCCCAATAGGTGAGGGCCTGAAAAAAAATTTCTCTTTTTGTAGTTGAAGGTTTTCATTTTCTAGAATTGTAAAGAGGATGCTACGTCAATTTTTGAAAATAGCCTTTACTTATCTGAAATAAAAGAACTTGAAGTTTTAAAAGGAAATTGGTTTCACCTTCTCATTCTCTACCTTCGCCACCAAATCATATAGATCCAAGGTTAGACAAAAATCAATATCTGCTTCTATTCCGTGATTTTGAAGTCTTTTGGCATGAGATGCCTTGCTTAAATAAGCTGAAAGTTGATGTCCTTCCTTTTCAAAAAGTGATTTCATCGCTAATGCACCATCTTCTTCAGCAGCATGAGTGCTTTCCAAGGATTTGACTAATGCTCCCGCATATAAAGAATCTTCCAGATTAAATCGGCCTTTCCAGCCCGCACAATGGACCAAAACATCCTTTTTCTGCTGCTGGATATAGGCTACTGTAGCATATAGGTTCGGAAAAGCTCCAATCAATATCTCATCAGCCTGATTGGATTTCGATATTGCCAAAGTACCGTTGGTGGTAGTCATTGCCAACTTTTGCCCGGAATAATCATCCTTCAAAAATGCTACCGGGGAGTTCCCTAAATCAAAGCCATCCACTTTCAACCCATTTCTTTCAGCTGCGATCAAATAACCTTTGCCTCTCATTTCTCGGCAGGCTTCTAAGTCAGCGAAAGTCATGATTTCATCAATCCCATTTGCCAAAGCAGCAATCATCGTGGAGGTAGCCCGAAAAATATCGACTACCACCACGATTTTCCCCTGCAAATCATGCAAATGAATTAATTCTGGGCTGAAGCAGACTTCAATGTTTCTCATCCTTTCAACAAGGGTAGTTTTTCAACCTGAGCTTTCAGATTTTTATTTCTAACCTGTATGAAGATTTCTGTTCCAGGTTTGCTGAATTCTGTTTTCACATAGCCTAAACCAATTCCCACACCCATAGATGGAGATTGAGTTCCGGAGGTTACTTCACCGATAGTGTTTCCGGCTTCATCTACAATAGGATAATGTCCTCTTGGAATTCCTCTTTCCTGCATGACAAATCCTACTAGTTTTTTGTCTACACCAGCTTCTTTCTGGGCTTTTAGCGCTTCTGAGTTGATGAAATCCTTGGTGAACTTGGTGATCCAACCCAATCCCGCTTCGAGAGGGGAAGTATCATCATTGATGTCGTTTCCATACAGGCAATAACCCATTTCCATTCTCAGAGTATCCCTTGCTCCCAATCCTATGGGTTTGATGTCAAAGTCTTTTCCCGCCTCAAAAATGGCATTCCAGACTTTTTCAGCATCTTCGTTTTTCACATAAATTTCAAATCCACCAGCTCCAGTGTATCCTGTGCCGGAGATAATCACATCTTGAACTCCTGCAAATTCACCAACTGTAAAATGGTAAAATTTCACCTCTGAAAGATTCACTGGGGTTAAAGACTGAACTGCCTCGATTGCTTTAGGACCTTGAACAGCAAAAAGTGAGATTTGATCAGAAATATTAGTCAATCGAGCTCCCATGGTATTATGCTTATTTACCCAAGCCCAATCTTTATCAATATTGGATGCATTGACTACAAGCATATATTTTTCTTCAGCAAACTTGTAGACGATCAAATCATCTACAATTCCTCCGTTTTCGTTCGGGAAGCAAGAATATTGAGCCTGCCCATCCACTAATTTTGAAGCATCGTTTGAAGTGACCTTTTGAATCAAATTCAAAGCCTCTGGTCCTTCGACCATAAATTCACCCATATGGGAAACATCAAATACCCCAACTCCATTTCTCACACAAAGGTGTTCTTCGTTATCAGAACTGTATCTTACAGGCATATTGTAACCAGCAAAAGGCACCATTTTGCCTCCTAAGGCAATGTGCAAGTCATTCAGTTGGATTTTTTTGATTTGATCTTCCATTATTTGGGTTCTTTTTTTAACGAGGGCAAAGGTAAGGAATGAAGTCTAAAATGGGCTAGGTTTAAGCCCAAAAAGAAAGGCAACCTGATGAGGTTGCCTAGCATGTTTTTTTGTCGATAAATTCTAGAATTGTAGAATCAGACAGAGAAACTCTCTCCGCAGCCACAAGTTCTGCTTGCATTGGGATTGATGAATTGAAATCCTTTTCCATTCAGTCCATCTGTAAATTCCAATGTAGTACCAGCTAGGTACAATAAACTTTTGCGATCTACGATTATTTTGATGCCTTTATCCTCGAATACATGGTCTGTATCCACGGTTTTTGCATCAAAGCCTAAATCATACATAAGGCCTGAACAGCCTCCGCCTTTGACGGAAACTCGGATGTTTTCATTTTCAGTTCGGCCTTCTTCTTTTTTCAACTCCAAAATACGCTCTTTGGCCTTGTCAGAAACGATGATCATATATTTATAACTTTACGTCTTCAAATTAACTCAGATGCAGAACATGCTGCATGCTGAAAAGATTCAAATACAAATATACGAATAATAAAAATGAGGAAAATCGAACATATAGGAATTGCTGTGGCAGATCTTCAGGAATCCAATTTACTTTTTGAAAAACTCTTGGGTAAAAAGCATTTTAAAACAGAAGTAGTGGAGGGAGAGGCCGTAGAAACTTCCTTTTTCCAAGTGGGAGAGACCAAAGTGGAGTTGCTTCAGGCAACCCGGCCAGAAAGTGCCATCGCCAAATATTTGGAAAAAAAATCTCCTGGAGTCCATCATATTGCTTTCGATGTAGAAGATATCCATGAAGAAGTGGCTAGATTAAAAGGAGAGGGGTTCGAAATATTGAATGAAACGCCCAAAGAGGGAGCCGACAATAAATTAGTTGTATTTTTGCATCCCAGAAGTACGAATGGGGTGTTGGTGGAATTGTGCCAAGAAAGAAAGTAGGCAGTAGTGGGAAGTCTGAAAGCTGAAGTGAGAAAGCTGAAAAAGAAAGTCAGAAGTCAGAAGTCATAAAGCTGAAAAAGAAAGTCAGAAATCTGAATTGAGAAAGCTGAAAAAAGGCTGAAGTTTAAAGTGAGAAAGCTGAAAAGTAGGCAGTAGGCAGAAGCAGTAGGTAGTATTGCCAGCCCGAGGTTTTCCTGACTCTTGTATCAATCTGGAGCTTTAAACATGGCATAAAATTCTAATAACCAATAACTAATAACTCAACAACGAATCACATACCAAGAAATGTCAGAAAAGAGAACAGAAATAAGCGAAATTGGTGAGTTTGGACTCATTGATCATTTGAATGAAAAAGTAGCCATCAAAAACTCATCTTCACTCAAAGGAATCGGAGATGATGCTGCAGTAATTGAAGCTGGAGATCATGTCAAAGTAATCACTACTGATTTGCTTTTAGAGGGTGTTCACTTTGACCTAGCTTATGCTCCACTGCCTCATGTAGGGTTCAAAGCTATAGCAGTGAATATTTCTGATGTTGCGGCGATGAATGCAATCCCAAAGCAAGTCACAGTGTCCATCGCTCTTTCCAATCGATTCTCTGTTGAGGCTGTAGATGCACTATATTCCGGAATACATGCAGCATGTGAGCATTATGGGGTAGATTTGATAGGTGGAGATACTACTGCTTCAAGAAGTGGCTTGGTTATATCTGTGACAGCTATAGGAGAGGCTAAAAAGGAGCAAATTAGCTATAGAAACGGTGCGAAGGTAAATGATATCCTTTGCGCAACTGGAGATCTGGGTGCAGCACTGGTTGGGCTTCAGATTCTGGAGAGGGAAAAACAAGTTTACTTGGCCAACCCAGATATGAAACCGGATTTGGAAAAATATACGATTGTAACAGGCCGACAGTTGAAGCCTGATGCACGAATGGATATTATTCATGAGTTGAGGGAATTGGATGTGGTACCTACATCTATGATGGATATTTCTGATGGTTTGGCCTCAGAGATATTTCATATTTGCAAAGCTTCGAATGTGGGAGCCACTATCTATGAGGATAAACTGCCGATCGATAAGCAAACCTTCGATACAGCTGTTGAACTAAATCTGGATCCAATTACTTGCGTACTAAATGGGGGAGAGGATTATGAGTTGCTTTTCACAATAGATCAGAAGGATTTCAAAAAGTTGGAAAAGCATCCGGATATCCATTTCATCGGACATATTTCCAAGCCTGAAGAAGGGAAGTTCTTGGTTACCAAAAGTGGAACTGCAGTTCAGTTAAAGGCTCAGGGCTGGAAGCACTTTTAGAATTAGGAAAATTTAATCTGCGATAATCTGCGGGAAATTTTATAAAAAAATAAACCCTCCAAGCATTTTGATGGGCTTGGAGGGTTTGATTGAATTGTCTACCTACTCTTCCGGATAAGGTACATAAACGAAGCTGGTAAAGGCTCCGTCAATGACAAAAAGGCAACAAAACTCATCTGGATCTTTGTAGGCCTTTTTAAATTCTTCCAGCGCATCCTCAGCGATCAATTTTCGTTGGACAAATTCATCTACATAGGTGATGAAGTAATTCCAGTCTAGATTTTTCTCCGCTTTCCCCAAGAATATTTTACCGATGGGTTGCATCTCTTTGGAGATTGGAAAAATCGGGAAATCCGAAAAGCCTCTAGACCTTACTTGGTAGGAGGCTTCTTTGAGTACATCAGAGATTTTTACAAAATCTGAGGTAATTGTTCCTAGATATTTCCCGCTTAATTCTGGATCGTTGAAATCAGATATCATGATTTGAGCGTTAAGAGTACGACATTTTCTACGTGATAGGTTTGAGGGAACATATCAACAGGTTGAATTCGTTCCACTTGGTATTTTTCTCCCATCATAGCAATATCCCTGGCTTGAGTAGCAGGATTGCAGGATACATAGACAACTTTTGGAGCTTCTAATCTTAAAAGCATATTCACTACATCCTCATGCATCCCTGCTCTTGGTGGATCGGTAATAATGACATCCGGTGCAGCGTGGTTTTGGATAAATTCTTCGTTTAATACATCCTTCATGTCACCGGCATAGAAAAGCGTATTTTCTATCTCATTAATCTTTGAGTTCAACTTGGCATCCTCAATTGCCGCAGCTACATACTCAACGCCGATTACCTGCTTGGCTTGCTTAGCAACAAAATTGGCGATAGTGCCTGTACCCGTATAAAGATCAAACACCACTTCATCACCATTCAATTGGGCAAAATCACGTGCGACTTTATACAATTCGTAAGCTTGTTCTGAGTTGGTTTGATAAAAAGATTTAGGCCCGATTCGGAATTTTAAGCCTTCCATTTCCTCTTCGATATACGGCAAACCGGCATAGGTTACCAGATCCAGGTCATGAAAGGTTTCATTGCCTTTGGTGTTAATCACATAAAGTAAAGAAGTGATTTCCGGGAATTTATTCTTCAAAAATTCCATCACCAACTCGATGCCGGCAGGATCATTTTCACCAAACTGCACAATGACCATGGATTGATTAGTAGAGGCGGTACGGATGATGAGATTTCTCAATAAGCCCACTTGCTCGCGAATATCATAGAAGCTGAGTTTGTTGGCCAAAGCGAAAGCTCTTAACTCATTTCTGACATCATTGGAAATGTTTCCCTGAAGGTAGCAATGTTCGATATCGATGATTTTATCAAACATTTTAGGGATATGAAAGCCCAAGGCATTTCGGTCAAAATCCTCTCCCGATCTGATTTGCTCTAGGGTAAGCCATTTTTTGTTGGAAAAAGTAAAGTCCAACTTATTTCTATAGTACCTGGTTTTTTCTGATCCTAAGATCGGAAGCACTTCAGGAATAGGGACTTTGGCGATTCGTTGAAATTGGTCGACAACCTGCTGTCTTTTATAGTTTTTCTGAAGATCGTAATTGATATGTTGCCATTTGCAACCTCCGCAGGTGCCAAAGTGCGAGCAAAATGGCTCGATTCGGTCCTTGGAATACTCGTGAAAGTGAATTGCTTCACCCTCCATAAAGGAGCTTTTTCCTCTGGTAATTCGAACATCCACCACATCTCCGGGAGCAACCTGATTGACAAAAACCACTTTTCCTTCATGATGCCCTACGCACTTCCCTTCGGAAGCAATCCGCTCGATCAATAGGTTGGTGATGACCTTATTTTTCATTTTTCTCGACATGGCCGCAAAATTAGGGAAAAAAGATGGCTGTGAGAAACGGAACTGTAAACGAAAATATTATATATTTAGGCCTATTATTAAAAAATAGTAGAATGAAGTCATTGTTTGTTTTTTGCATCTCACTTTTGATTTTTTCTTGTTCCGAAAAATATAAAAAAGTAAATCTCATTAAGCTTGACTCTAATAGTCAGAAGGTAATTCCGATCAATAATTTATCCACTGAATTTTCGATTCTCTCTCAGCTAAGTTTTCGGGAGGATGGAGAGGTTCTGTTTATTCATTTGAATTACTTTGATTCTGACCCCAATTACTTATTTGTCAATTCATTGGATGACCCTGAGGTGGATTTAGTATTAAAATTTGATGGAAGAGGGCCCAATGAAGTTGGTGGAGTGACTGACTTTTATTTTCATGATTACGATTCTATATTTTTGATTGATAGGTATCGCTATCAGGTAAGCTTGGCTGACTCTTCAGGTGAAGTTTTAAAAAGATATAGACTAAAAGAAAATGATAGTAATATGCCAGGGGAAGATTCAGTTCTTCCCTGGGTAACATCTAAATCGAGGATTTTTAAACGTGGGAGGTATTTATACATCCCGTGCATTCCTGATCAAGATCCATTTAAAAGCCAATACAAAAGAAATAACCTTTTAATCAAATTGGATTTGAAATCGGGTGATTACACGACTTTGCTAGGGTATCCTGAATTATATCAAACCGGTGATTTTTGGGGTAATCCCGATCATATACTTCCTAGTATATCCCCCTCAGAAGACCCCGATTTCATGCTTGTCAGCTTTCCTTTGGCAGATTCTATCTACAAGTTAAACCTGAAGACTGAGGAAATGGAGCCATATTTTCTGATGAGGAGTGATCAGCTTGATCCACCGGTTTTCATAGACTTCAAGGATATTCAGTCAGATAGGATGATTCAGTATCAATATGGTACTGATTATTATTTTTCTTTTAATTATGACCCTTTTCGAATGCTTTATTGGAGGGTTGTTTATAAAAAATATGACGATGAGTCGCTAAATAGAATAGTCAATCGTAAAGGAGCTGGAAAAACCAATAAAAAATACATGATTGTTTATGATAAAAATTTAAACCGAATAGGTGAGTTTGGTTTGGATTCAATTCCCAAATTTGGAGGCTATGATTTCATTATTTTAAAAGATGGTCCATATATTTCTGTTACACCAGAGGATGTTGAAGATGAGAAGGTTTTTCAGAGAATAATTATAGAATAAAAGATTGATTTGTTTAATGACAGATCAAAGACACCTGCTTTTGATTATTGAATGATATGAATTTCCGCTTTCTTACCAGTAAGTAGACGGAATTGTGACAACCAAAATCAGGCAAGGTCACGGAAGCTTCGGTCTTCGGTCATCGGTCTTCCAGTAGCTCAAGCTAAGAAACTATGGTAAGTGGCAAGATTGAGGTAATCAGATTGAATGATTTTATATTCTGATTTTCAAAAGGCTTCTCATTCCCTATCTTTATCCCATTAAACCGTATTCATGAAATTCAAAGATCAAGTCGTTCTCATTACTGGAGCTACCTCGGGAATTGGTGAAGCATGTGCCGAAATTTTTGGAAAGGAAGGGGCGAAAATTGCTATCACTGGCCGTAATCCTGAGAAACTGAAAAATACTGAGCAAAAATTAAAGGAATCTGGTATTCAGGTTTATTCGATTTTGGCAGATGCTGCTAAGGAGGAGGATAACCGTCACATGGCCGAAGAAACAATCAAACACTTTGGAGGGATAGATATCTTGATCAATAATGCGGGGATTTCCATGAGAGCTTTGTTTGAAGACTTGGATATGGATGTTTTTAGAAAAGTGATGGATACCAATTTTTATGGGACTGTCTATGCTACCAAATATTGCCTTCCTTCAATCTTAAAATCCAAAGGCTCGATCATCGGGATTTCTTCCATCAATGGTTACCGAGGCACTCCCGCCCGAACAGCCTATACTGCCAGTAAATATGCGATGAATGGGTTTTTTGAATCGCTTCGTACGGAGGTGATGAAAAAAGGAGTACATGTTCTCGTCGTCGCACCAGGTTTTACAGCCTCCAATATCCGAAATACTGCCTTAACCGCTGATGGTTCCTCTCAAGGAGAATCTCCCCGTGACGAAGCTAAAATGATGACCTCGGAAGAGGTAGCACAACATATTTTGAAGGCAACATTGAAAAGAAAAAGGGATATGGTTTTGACTTTTCAGGGAAAATTGGCCGTGTTTCTGAATAAATGGATGCCGGGAATTCTGGACGGAATTGTGTATAATCAAATGGCCAAAGAAAAAGACTCGCCTTTTAAATAAATGCCCGAATCCATCTTTCAAACTTATCTCAATCGGCTCACGGATTTATCGACTAAAAACAGATCCCTGTATATGCCAAGATTGAGTGGATTTGGGATGATTGATTTGCAGGATTTTGATTTTTTAACAGGAGCGCCAGCATTTGAACTGATTCGAAAGCTACTACAAGGCAAAAGGCAGGTTTCTTTAATTCCAGAATTGGATCCGAGATCCGCCAGCTCCAATCGGCTTTCAAAAAGTCTTTCCCGCTTGGCCTTTAGAGATCAATTAATACAGGAAGAAACCGGAGAGCAAAGTCTTTATCTGGCATGGCTATTTGTGGAGGGGAAGTTGATCAATGGACAATTAATGAGAGCTCCATTGATACTCAAGCCAGTTGGGTTAGAGCGGATTGATTCTCAATGGAAATTGAATTCCTCGGAATCTTGGAGATGGAATCCGGCCTTTTTGTTGGCTTGGAGGCATGCCACCAAACAGCGATTACCGGATGATTTTTCTGATGAGCAATTGGAAAATTTACCTGCTGATCCCACTGAATTTAGAATTACTCTCAATCAGATAGTACAAAGTAATTTCTCTATTCAAGTTCAATCCAATTTGTTTGAAGACCGGATTCAGAATTTTCCTAATTCCCAGATTCAAGTGGATCAGAACCAGTATCAGGAAGGAAAGCTTACTTTAAAACCCTATGCTGTGTTGGGTCCTTTTGCCCAAAAAGGGAGCTTCCTTTTTTCTGATTACGAGGAGCTTAATGCTGAAGGCCAGGATATGAGTCTTGAAGATTTGTTCTCAGCCCATTTTGAAGCACCAGAAAATCGTCCCTTTCCCAGAGAAGATGCGATGTTTCCTATCTTTCCCTTGGATGCATCACAAGAAAATGTGTTCCTGAAGGTTCGGCAGAGTAAAAGTATGGTAGTAGAGGGGCCTCCCGGAACTGGCAAATCCCAGTTAATTTCCAATCTGGTATCAGATTTTATTGCTAGGGGAAAGAAGGTTTTGGTAGTGTCTCAAAAGAGAGCTGCTCTGGATGTGGTTTTTGAGCGTATGGCAAAAGTTGGGTTTGGCCAATTTTTGGCTTTGGTACATGATTTTCAGGGGGATCGAAATCTACTTTTTGAAAAAATTAAAAAGCAGATCGAATCCATCGAAGCCTATCAAGAGCAAAATAGAGGAATTGATGCCATTCATCTGGAACGAGAAATCTCTAGAAACTCCAGAAGCATAGCCAGACTTTCTGATAAATTGGAGGATTTTCGTCAGGCTCTTTTTGATACTAGTATTGTAGGTATGCCAATTAAGGCAATGTACCTCAATGCGGATTTGGAGAAGCCTGCCCAAAAATCTAGAAGCCTATTAAAACTCAATCAGGAACAGGCAAAGACTTTTGAACAAGATTTTAAAATCTATGCACGCTACCAGGAAAGGTTTGAGGCTAGTTTTTGGAATGAAAGAAAGTCATTTGCCCAGGTTCAAGCTGCTGATTTTCCTCGTATTTCTCAGGCAATTTGGGAAGTGGAGGGCTTTCGAAAACAGCTTTTGGAGTTAGATTCTTCTGGTTTAGCGAAAAAACAAGTGAGCACAGAGCTTCAAATTCAAAATCAACTCCAGAAGTTTCACAGAGCCTATAATTCCTTGCAGCAGTTGAGTTCTGAAAAATTGGATTCTCATCTGATTTTAGAGAAAGAGCAAGTTAAAAAGCTTAGAAAACAACAACTTTTCTTGATTGAAGAGAAAAAACAATTGGCTCAATTGAAATTTGAATTGAAAGCTGATCCCCAGGCATATCAAGTAGAATTAGAAGTTTTGCTTTCTAAATCCCAATCATTTTTCGGAAAGCTTTGGGCCAATTTGAACCATTCGAAGTACCCTTTGGTATTTGAACTCTTGAAGGCCAATGAGCTGAAATTAGGTTCTGGCATTCTTGGGGATATTCAAGAGGAACTTCAAATTAGAATTCAACTTCAGGAAGAAAAACAAGCTATACCTCAAAGCTTGGCTATTCCTTTTTCGGAAGATGCTGAAAAGGATATTCATCGCTTAAATCTTGCCTTAGATTGGATAAACGCTTGGCAGGAATTGGGTGATTGGCATTCTCTTTTGGATCCCACGAATGATCTTTTCAGACAATTAGAAATATGGATGGAGGTATTAGAGAAAGGAAGTACTTCCTGGACTTTCTGGAAAACTTGGCTGAGCGAATCTCAAATTCAATTACTTTTAGAGCAAGGACTTTCTTCATGTATACCCGAAAATGAATTGAACTGGAATGCGGTTTATACCGAATTAGTGGCTTTTGATCGCTTTTTGCTAGGCTGGGATAATCAAAGTTTAGGATTAGAACTTTGGCAAGAGTTTCCCGAAGAAAGTACTGCTGATCAAGTTCATATTTTTTGGAATGGCTGGTATTTAGCCTGGATTTCAGAGTTGGAGCGGAGATTTCCAGTATTGGCAGAGGCCGGTTCCCTGAAAATGGAGTCAGAGCTGGAGGAGCTTCGAAAGTCTATTTTGGAAAAAAGAAGCTTGTCTCAACACATAGCACTTTTGAGGTTACGTGAGCAAATGTGTCAGCACTTGGAATACAACCGACTAGGAAACCGAGTAACATACAGGGAGCTTTTTCATCAGGTCAGTAAAAAAAGGCAGCGTTGGGCTATTCGAAAATTGGTTCAGGAATTGGATGATGAGGTATTTAAACTTTTGCCCTGCTGGTTGGCCAGTCCGGAGACTGTATCTGCTCTTTTTCCTCTAAAGAATCAATTTGATTTGGTGATCTTTGATGAAGCTTCCCAGTGTCCTGTTGAATTGGGCTTACCGGCCATGCTTCGCGGAAAGCAGGTGGTTATTGCAGGTGATGGTAAGCAGTTGCGGCCTTCAGATTTCTACCAGGTCAAATGGGAAAGTGAGGAGGAGGGTTTAGAGTTTGAGGCAGAGTCATTGTTGGAGTTGGCCGGGAATTTCTTCGAAAGTGCTAGGCTAAAGGGACACTATCGATCTGCTGATCCTGCCTTGATTCATTTTTCCAATACCCATTTTTATGAGGGTCAATTGGAAACCCTTCCGGATTATGCAACCATTCAATCCGGTAAAACTCCTTTTTTCTGGGAAAAGGTAGAGGGGATTTGGGAAAATCAGGTCAATCAAGTGGAGGCTGATGCAGTTTTGACTAGAGTTAGGCAAATTCAAAAAGATTCTTTAGGCGATAGTATTGGGATAGTGACAGGCAACTATTTTCAAATGGATTTGATTCGGGAAAAGCTTTGGAAAGAAGGGCTTAGGCAGGCAGGAATTAAAGTTCGTAACATAGAAAATGTACAGGGGGATGAGTTTGATCAGGTGATCTTATCTTTGGGTTATGCTCCCAATCGGGAAGGGAAATTAGTGACCAATTTTGGCTTATTGAGTAAATCAGGAGCGGAAAACCGTCTCAATGTGGCTATCAGTAGAGCCAGAAAGCAATTGCACCTGATATCTTCCATAAATCCAGAAGACTTTCGTCCCGGTCAATTGCAAAATCCTGGTCTATCTCTTTTAAGATCCTATTTAATTTGGGTTCAGAAGCAAAGCAAGCAGAGAGCCGTTCCTGCTCCGGAAGTTGAAACTGAGAAATTTGAAATTGATTGGAGTTTGAAAAAGAAGTTGATGGAAAGCGATCCAACTTATTCCAGTCATATACCTTCGGCAGTTATGGATTTGCTTCGAGTTGACTCTTCTGGTGATCAGGTAGCCATTTTAACTGATGATCAACGTTTTTTTAATTCACCCACGGCCAAAGCCGCTTTAGCTTATCATCCTATTTTATTGGAAGAAAAAGGCTGGAAATGGAAGATGGTTTGGAGCAGGGAAGGAAGTATGAAAGCTTAAGTTAGAAAGCTGGAAAGGCTGAAATCTGAAGTGTGAAAGCTGAAAAGTGGCGTTGCAGATTATCTCCCGCAAAGAAGAAAAGAAGCAAAGAATTTTTTAAAGCATTTACCAAATCACACCGCTGGTGCTCTTTACTGGATGGGTTGCAAACAGCCTCAGAGAGGCGTTTTGGTTGTAGAATAGATTGAAATAGGGAGTAAACAAGAGCTTCGGAGAAGCGATTTGGTTTTCATTAATCTTTTTCAAAGAAAGTCTGGAAGATATTGTCGGAAGTCTGAAATCTGAAGTGAGATAGCTGGAAAGGCTGAAAGTAGGCAGTAGGCAGTATGCAGTATGCAGTATGCAGTTCGGGATGCCTGTGAGTTATTAATAATCTCGTCCCTGCGAGGAACGAAGCAGTCTCCGAAGTCTGAAAGCTAAAGTGAGAAAGCTAGAAAGGCTGAAAGTAGGCAGTAGGCAGTAGGCAGTTTGCAGTTTGGGATGCTTGTGGGTTCAATAGTGTCGTCACTGCGAGGAACGAAGCAGTCTCATAAAGTATAAAGGCTTAAGTGAGAAAGCTGAAAAGTCAGAATTCTGATAAAATCCGTGTTAATCTGTGGCTAAATAAAAAATATGAAATCAAAAAATAGAAGTATAAAGTTATTAAATGAGTGATAAATCATTCATTAAACTTATTTACATCTAAATACGTATGAATAATCATTCAAAAATAAATATTATAATGTTTGATATTTCATTCATAAAATAGTATTTTTGATTATAATGAATGATTAATAAGTCATGAATATCTCACAATTATCAGATGCAGCAATTCTTCAGATGATAGGAGAATTTATCAAAAAGAAGCGGATGGATCTCAATAAGACTCAGGATACTTTATCCTATGAGGCGGGGATCAGTCGCTCTACTTTGAGTTTGCTGGAGCGTGGCGAAAAGGTTAATTTAATCACCCTTATTCAAGTCTTACGTGTTTTAGATGAGTTGCAGATTCTGGAGGTTTTTGAGACTCAGACCCAGATCAGCCCGCTCGAATACATCAAGCTTCAAAAGAAGCAAGAGCGGCAGCGAGTCCGTAATACTGATCAGGCAGCTGAAAATCCTCCTTCAGAATGGTAAATGCAGCTGAGATTTGGCTTTGGAATAAATTGGTAGGAGCAGTGCTTTGGGATGAGTCCAGGCAACTCGCCAATTTTGAATTTGATCGAAATTTTCTTCGCTCCGGATGGGATATTTCACCTATTTTGATGCCTTTATCCCAAGGGAAAAGACTCTATTCTTTTCCTGAAACCCGCAGATCCCGGGATGATGCGTTTGATACTTTTAAAGGTTTACCGGGACTGCTTGCTGACATGCTCCCAGATAAGTACGGAAACCAGTTAATCAACGCTTGGTTAGTTCAAAATGGACGACCTTCCGATAGTTTAAATCCGGTAGAACTGCTTTGTTTTATCGGCAAGAGAGGGGTTGGGGCATTGGAAATCAAACCTGCACTGCGTACGGAAACGGGTCGGGCAAGTTCTTTGGAGCTTGAAAGTTTGGTAGGAATTGCCCAAAAAGTACTGAACAGCAAGGAAAACTTTCAAACTGATCTTTCCCTTGAGGAAGAGGAAGCTTTAGCGGATATTTTGAAGATTGGTACCTCTGCAGGCGGAGCCAGGGCCAAGGCAGTAATTGCTTTTAATCCGAAGACAGGAGAAGTGAAAAGTGGTCAGGTAAAGGCACCAAAAGGATTTTCTCATTGGATCATCAAATTTGACGGAGTACATGACTCACAGTTTGGAGCCACGGCGGGTTACGGCAGAGTGGAAATGGCCTATTATCTGATGGCTAAAGAGGCTGGAATCGAAATGAATGAATGCCGACTTTTGGAGGAAAACGGTCGGGCTCATTTTATGACCAAACGATTTGATCGGACGGATTCCGGAGAGAAAATCCATATGCAGAGTCTCTGTGGTATCCGCCATTTTGATTTCAATCAGGTGGGTGTTTACAGTTACGAACAAGTTTTTGAAACCATGCGTATGCTAAGGCTAACTTATCCAGAAGCAGAGCAGCAATTTGTCCGAATGGTATTCAATGTATTGGCCCGAAACTGTGATGATCATACCAAAAACTTTGCGTTTTTGATGGATCAAAGTGGAAAGTGGGCCTTGTCTCCTGCATACGATATATGCCATGCCTACAGGCCTGGTAGCATTTGGGTGAGCAGGCAATCTCTTCAGGTCAATGGAAAAAGGGAAGAAATTACTGACTCGGATTTTTTAGAAGTAGCCAAAAAGATGAATATCAAAAGACCGGAAGAGAAAATAGAGCAAGTGAAGCAAGCTGTCAAGCGTTGGAAGGAGTTTGCTGTGGAGGCGAAAGTAGAGCCAAGATTAAGGGATTCGATTCAGGAGACTTTGTTGGTTTGATGGCTGAGCTGCCAAAGGAGAGTTAGCGTGAAAGGGAATTAAATTCGCGCCATCCATCTGGCCAGCTGCACTTCATGTACCAGGTAATTTTCTTCGTCTTTGATGACAAGTTCCAGTCTTTCCAAGGCCTTTAAGGCCGTGCTTACCGTACTTGCTGCGCCAAGATTATACTTTTGAATAAAACCTTTGCTCAATGGGTTTTGAAGGGGTTCCTCTTTGGCAATAGCTCTAAATACATTCCACTGTGTCCGAGTCAGCATTTTTTGAAAATTAGCATAAATTGCCTGCTGCTGCACAAGAATTTGATCGAATACAACATCCACATCTGCATTGGTTACTTTATTGTGCTTAGCATAAAGGTGGTTGCATACCAACTGAACGGTATAAGTTTGACCTCGACTCCAGTGATATATTTTCGCAATGGAATCCAGCTCGATTTTCTTCTTGGCAACTTGAAAATGTTGGGTAATGAATTCAGAATAAGCTTCGAGGGAAATAGGTTGAAGAGACTCTAGCATAGAGCTCTGATAAAAAGGCCTTTTCTTTTCTGTAAACATCGCTTCCATTAATGTGCGATGGCTTCCGCTAAAAATAAAACGGACTTCAGGAATCTGCTGTACCCAGGATCGGAATACTGCTTCAGCTTTTTCCCCTTGATAGTCGTTGATTTGCTGAAATTCATCGATTGCGATGACAACTCGCTTCTTTCTGGTAGCAAGAAATTCCCCCAAAGCAGCCAATGATTGATTAGGTTGTTTAGTATTGTTTACACCAAGTGTAAGCTCAGGAGCTCCTGACAAAGAATTAAAACTGATAGTCGCCCCAATTGAAGCCATTAATTTTTGAATGCTGGCACTTATCCCATTGCTAGTTTTTCCATACTTATCGTATATGGCAGCCGATATGCTTTGAATGGATTCGCCTATATTTTGGGTTGCGAGTAAATCAATATAGAGAGTTTCATAATTTTTTGATGACTCTAATTCATCAAAAAGTCGATGAATAAGGGCTGATTTTCCAAGTCTTCTCCAGGCATAAATTACTACGTTTCTGTCATTTTCTATGTGAGAAATGAGTGTTTTTAGCTCAAACTCTCTATTACAAAAGTATTCCTTTCCTTGGTAAGTATTGATTATAAATGGATTGAAGGGTTCTTTCATGACTTCTCACTTTTTGGATTACATGAAAATCGTTACGTAAATCGCGTTACGTAAAGTACGTAATAAAATCAAAGAAATGCAATCTCTTAATTTAGATATACCCCACGATTTTGTATACCAAAATCCCAATCCATTCTTTAAATAGTTTGGTCCAATACTCCAATGAGGAAGGATCAGGAAAAAATAGGGATGGTATATCGTATTTGATATCATGGGAATAGTAATCCACGGGAAAAGTCACTGTTTTCAATCCAACCTTGTCAAAGCATCCTTTAGCTCGCTTCATGTGAAAAGCGGAAGTGATGAGGATAAACTCCTGATTGGCGGGGATTTGATTTTTCTCTAAAAAGTCTTTGGTGAACTGCGCATTCTGAGCTGTATTTTTTGCTTGATCTTCGATCAAAATGTCATGCTCAGACATTCCGGTCATGATAAGAAATCGTTTTAGTAACTCAGCCTCAGTCTGCGGATTGGAAGGATTAAGACCTTGCCCACCGGTGATCAGAATTTTTTTGATCTTTCCCATACGATAGAGTTGAAGGGCATGGGTGATCCGGTCGGCACCTTTGTTAAAAAAGGTTCGGTCATAGGCGGTTTTGCTCAAATTGGTTACTCCAGTGAGGACAATGCCGATTTCATGACTTTCTATTTCTTCAAAAGATTTGAATTCAGGTTCCCAAGCCAATAAGGCCAGATTGGAAAGAAAAGGATTGGTGAAAAAGAGCAAAAGACCTATTCCTATGCAAAGTAATTTTTTGCCCCATTTTCTCTTTAGAAAAATTACCCCCGATAGAATAAATATCAGTACGATTGTCAGAGGCATGGCCAAAAAACTCAAAAACTGGGAGAGGTAGAAGAACATGCTGGATTTGATTTGGAACAAAGAAAGGAGGGAATGGGGGATTTTCAAACTTAATTTGCAATAGAAAATAGACAATATTCAAGAAGATCGGATTCCTTTTTCTGATTCATCAGTATGAGTTTGGTTATTGATAATTGAATATTAAATTTCTTTAATCTGTTAAGGAAAGCTATTTTTGATCATGCTTTCAAACCAGCCCAATCTAGTTCCTCAATTAGAAAAACTTGCAGCCCAACTCGAGGGCAATTTGCAGTTTGACAAACTTAGCCGAACGCTTTATGCCACGGATGCCTCTGTCTATCGGGAGGTACCTTTAGCGGTAGCTTTTCCTAAGTCTGAATCGGATATTCAGAAACTGATTCAGTTTGCCAATGAAAACGGAACTTCCCTGATTCCCCGAACAGCAGGCACCTCTTTGGCAGGGCAATGTGTGGGGAATGGGATTGTTGTAGATGTTTCCAAGTATTTCACACAAATACTGGAATTCAACAAAGAAGAACGTTGGGTTCGGGTACAGCCCGGCGTAGTTCGAGATGAACTTAATCGATTTTTGAAGCCACATGGCTTGTTTTTCAGCCCAATCACTTCCACTGCTAACCGAGCGATGATTGGAGGCATGGTTGGGAATAATTCCTCTGGAACGACTTCCATTGTCTATGGGGTAACTCGGGACAAGGTTATTTCTCTGAATACCGTTCTAAGCGATGGGATTAAGGTTGTTTTCGGGGAGATCTCTCAGGATGAGTTCGATCGGAAATGCGGGCAAAAAGATCTGGAAGGAACAATCTACCGTCAAATCTTCGACGAACTCAACAATCCTGAAGTCCGCGAAGAAATCCACGCTCAATTTCCCAAAAAATCCATTCACCGCCGAAATACCGGCTATGCAGTGGATGAATTGTTGAAAGCAGAGCTATTCGAAGGAAAGGAAAAATTTAACTTCTGTAAGCTATTGGCGGGTTCGGAGGGCACTCTGGCTTTCACCACTGAAATCAAAATAAGCTTGGATCCCTTGCCCGATCCGGTGGAAATCGTGGTGGCTGCTCACTTCGCGACCATACACGAAAGCATGAAGTCTGCTCAAGTTGCCATGAAGCATCCTGCAACTGCGGTGGAACTGATGGATAAAATCATCTTGGACTGTACTAAGGAGAGCATAGAATATTCCAAAAACCGCTATTTTGTAGAGGAAGATCCTGAAGCGATTTTGATGATTGAGTTCCGGGGAAAAACCTTGGAAGAAGCCATGGCAAAAGGAGAGGCGCTTGTGGCGGACCTGAAAGCTGGCGGCTATGGGTATGCCTATCCTATTATCGAACCAGAGAAAGTAGCTTCAGCTTGGGCTCTTCGTGCAGCTGGTTTGGGTCTCTTGGGAAATATTCCTGGGGATCCTAAAGCGGTAGCCTGCATCGAAGACACTGCGGTGGATATCGAAGACTTAGCCGATTACATCGATGAAGTCGATGCCATGATGGAAGGTTTCAACCAAAAGCCTGTGCACTATGCCCATGCCGGAGCAGGGGAAATTCACCTGCGTCCTATTTTGGATTTGAAAAAAGCGGAGGATGTAGCGGAGTTTTACAAGATTTCCTTGGCTTCTGCCCAATTGGTGAAGAAATATCAGGGTTCGCTTTCTGGGGAACATGGAGACGGTAGAGTACGCGCTGCTTTTATCCCGCTGATGGTTGGAGAAAAGAATTATGAGCTTTTCCGAAGGATTAAATATACATGGGACCCCAAAAATATCTTCAACCCCGGAAAAATCGTAGATGCCGCGCCGATGAATAAATTCCTGCGCTACGAGCCAGGGATGGAAACTCCAGAGCACAAGACAATTATCGATTTTTCCAATGTGGGGGGGATTTTGCGTTTGGCAGAAAAATGCAACGGTTCGGGAGATTGCCGTAAACTTCCAGGTTCCGGCGGAACCATGTGTCCAAGCTATATGGCAACCCGAAATGAGAAAGATACAGTCAGAGGCCGTGCTAATACGCTTCGGGAGTTTTTGACTTTGGATAAAAAGGAAAATGCCTTTGACCATCCTGAGATCAAAGAAGCTTTGGACCTTTGTCTAAGCTGTAAAGGTTGTACCGCTGAGTGTCCTTCCAATGTGGATATGGCCAGTATGAAAGCTGAATTCCTCTATCAGTATCAAAAAACGCATGGCGTTCCCCTTCGATCCAAGGCTTTTGCCTATATCAATGAATTGAATGAGTTAGGTTCCAAAGTTCCTGGAATCGCTAATTTCTTTCTGAGCAATTCCCTGACTGGAGGTCTAATGAAGTCTATTTTGGGAGTGGCTCCAAACCGTCATCTTCCAGAAATCAGTCCGATTAGTTTGAGGAAGTGGTACAAAAAGAATTATCCCACTCTGGACGGACCAGCTAAACCCATTAAGTCGGTGTTTTTCTTTTTGGATGAGTTTACCAATCACAACGATACGCAGATAGGCATCCAAGCAATTTCATTGTTAAAGAAATTGGGCTATGAGGTCAAGATCGTAGATCATGAGGAGAGTGGTCGTTCGGCGCTATCCAAAGGTCTTTTGGAAAAAGCAAAGAAACATGCCGAGGCCAATGTGCGGATTTTTGAAAAACTGATTGACGGGAATACTCCATTGATTGGTTTGGAGCCTTCGGCAATTTTGAGTTTTAGGGATGAATATCCTCGAATTGTAGGAAAAGAGCTGCTAGAAGGGGCGAAGAAACTCAAGTTTCATGTCAAGTTGATTGATGAGTTTTTAGGTCAGGAAGTAGCAGCCGGAAATATCAGATCCGAACAATTCACAGACAAGCCTCAAAAAATCAAGTTGCATGGCCATTGTCATCAAAAGGCTCTTTCTTCTCTGACTTGGACACAGAAAATTCTTTCTCTTCCTGCAAACTATTCTGTGGAAACCATCCCAAGCGGCTGCTGTGGTATGGCTGGTTCTTTTGGTTATGAAGCGGAACACTTTGAGGTTTCTCAGCAGGTTGGAGAGTTGGTGCTGTTTCCTGCAGTGAGAAAAGCCGAAGCAGATACCTTGATCGCGGCTCCAGGAACTTCCTGCCGACATCAGATTGCAGATGGAACTGGCCGAAAGGCAAAGCATCCGGTGGAGATACTTTGGGAAAGTCTGAGGGAAGGTTGAAGGCTGAAGTAAGAAATCTAAAAAGTCTAGAGTCTGAAGTGAGAAAGCTAAAAAGTCTGAAATATGAAATCTGAAGTCTGAAAAAATCCGCGTAAATCTGCGCATTGATCTGTGTTAATCTGCGGGAAAAAAGAAAGTCTGAAATCTGAAGTAAGAAATCTAAAAAGTTTGAAGGCTTAAGTGAGAAAGCTGAAAGGGTAAAGTTGGCAGTTTGTTGTTTGGGATGTTCGTGGGCTATTAATGGTGTCGTCACTGCCAGGAACGAAGCAGTCTCATAAAGTATAAAGTCTGAAGTGAGAAAGATGAAAAGTCTGAAATATGAAATCTGAAGTCTGAAAAAATCCGCGTAAATCTGCGCATTGATCTGTGTTAATCTGTGGGAAAAAAGAAAGTCTGAAATCTGAAGTAAGAAATCTAAAAAGTTTGAAGGCTTAAGTGAGAAAGCTAAAAAGTAGGCAGTTTGCAGAAGCAGTAGGCAGTTTTTGGAAGTCTGAAGTCTGAAAAAATCTGTGCTATTCTGTGGATTTTTCTGTGTGGATCTGTGGGAAAAAAAGAAAGTAAGAAGCCTTAAGTGAGAAAGCTGAAAAGGGCCCCTTTAAATATTTGAGCCCGTTTCATTTATAACAAGATCTTTCAATCACCTTATTCAAAATTCTTCCTCAAAACGTATTCTACACATCGAGCTGCTAATCTCGCAGTGGCTTGGTCCTGATCAAATCTGGGGTTGAGTTCAACCACATCCATAGCAATTAATTTCTTGCTTTTTGCGATTAATTCGAATACCCGGAATGCTATCTGGGGACTAAAACCCATGGGTGAAGGAGCAGAAACACCAGGTGCAAATGCGGAGGAGAAGCCGTCCATATCCACGCTCAAATAAACCTTGTTGACTGAGTCCAAAAACCATAAAATCTGCTCTTGGATATATTCCCAGTTGCGAAGTCTAAACTGCTCCATCAACAGGTATTTCGCATTTAGTTTTTTAGCATTTTCAAACAAAGAATTAGGGTTAGAGGCGCGTTGAATACCTATAGCTAAATAGTTGAAGTTCATGGGGAACTCCTGAGCCAATTGATAAAATGGAGAACCTGAATGGCCTTTTCCGTTAGCCAACGGTCTAAGGTCAAAATGGGCGTCCAAGTTGATTATTCCCAATTTTTCTCCTTTGAGATGTAAATGATTTAATATACCCATTCCATGGGCAAATGCTAAATCATGACCTCCTCCCAAAAGGACGGGAAGATGTTTATTTCTTAATAATGCCTGAACGGTTTCTGAGATTTTGGTTTGAGTGCTCTCCAAATCAGTACCTTGAGTTTGGATATCACCATAATCATAAATTTTACATGAATCAGGTAAGTGATAGGCAATCCCTCCCAAGTATTTCCTTATATGATCCGGGGCCTCTTTCGTACCTGGTCGGCCCTGGTTTCTTTTGACTCCTTCCTCTCCGGGATAACCGAGAATTCCAACTTTTCTTCCATCCTCCTCAGAATAGTGAAGGTTTGGAATGCATTGGACAATTTGATGCCAATATTCAGGCAATTCAGATTTTCTTCCAGTCCAATTTTCTGGGTTTGGGTTTAAGTGTAGGCTCATAGAGTTTTAGCAGGTTTTTACTAAATTAGGTATAATTTTTAAGCTAAAGCGAGTCCTGAAAGATGAAAGAATATAGAATTCCTCAAAAAGAAAACATTGACTTGGCTTCATTCAAAGAGCCGGATGCCTCTTTTTCAGGCTATACCTATGCTGATTATCTTAAATGGGATTTTGAGGAAATAGTGGAGTTGATCAAGGGTAAAATCTTTGCCAAAGCCGCAGCTCCAAACAGAAGGCATCAAGCTGTTTCGATGAAGGTTTCGGTTGCATTGCACGAATTTTTAAAAGGACATCAGTGCAAAGTTTACGCGGCACCTTTCGATGTCAGATTGTCAAAAGATCCCGATTACAGTAAAATTGACTCGGTAATCCAACCTGATATCTCTGTGATTTGTGATCATTCCAAGTTGGATGACAAGGGTTGTTTTGGAGCTCCTGACTTAATTGTGGAGATTCTTTCTCCAAGCAATAGCAAGGTAGAACTCCAAAATAAGTACGAGCTTTATGAGGAGTTTGGGGTCAGAGAATATTGGATCATTCATCCTTCGGAAAATACCCTCCAAATCAATGTATTGGTCAATGGAAGCTATCAACCCTCCCGACTTTATACCTCAGGACAGAAGGTTACTTCTACTGTTTTACCAGGATTCGAATTGGAATTAGAAGAGGTATTTGAAGAAGACTGATTGGTATCAGCTCTCAAGATAACTTATGCCTATTTAGCCCAAGCCTTTCAGTATATCCTCATCTACCAAATTTGGTAAAGTCACTTTTAATTCCGGGGTTCTATCCATTTCTCGTTGGATAGCTTCTAAAGAACCACTATTCCTAGCCCAGGCTCTTCTTGCAATTCCATTGTTGACATCGTAGAATAGCATGGATTTCAAATTGATTTCAGCCTGCTTGCTTCCGTCCAAAACCATCCCAAAACCTCCATTCATCACTTCTCCCCAGCCCACACCACCACCATTATGGATAGACACCCAGGTAGCACCTCTAAAACTGTCTCCTATCACATTATGAATCGCCATATCTGCAGTGAACTTGCTTCCATCGTAGATATTGCTTGTTTCCCTGTAAGGAGAATCTGTACCGCTCACATCATGATGGTCTCTTCCCAGCACAATGGGAGCAGAAATTTCACCATTTGCAATTGCATCATTGAATGCGGCTGCAATTTTGGCTCTTCCTTCCGCATCGGCATATAAAATTCTAGCCTGAGATCCCACTACAAGCCTGTTCTTTTCAGCCTCTTCAATCCAGGTGATGTTATCCTGCATTTGTTGTTGAATAGAAGCAGGAGACTCTTTCATAATTTCTTTCAGAACTTGAGCAGCGATTTGATCTGTTTTTCTCAAATCCTCCGATTTGCCAGAGGTGCAAACCCAGCGAAAAGGTCCAAACCCATAATCAAAACACATAGGGCCTAAAATATCCTGAACATAACTTGGGTAGCGAAAGTCAATTTCATTTTCTGCCATGACAGCTGCTCCAGCTCTAGAGGCTTCCAATAAAAAAGCATTCCCATAATCAAAAAAGTAAGTCCCTTTCGCAGTATGCCGGTTGATCGCCGAGGCCTGTCTGCGCAGTGACTCTTGAACTTTTTCTTTAAATGCTTCAGGGTTTTCAGCCATCAGTAGGTTGGACTCCTCGAAACTGAGCCCAACTGGGTAATAGCCTCCTGCCCAAGGGTTATGTAAGGAAGTCTGATCAGAACCCAATTCCACAAAAATGTTTTCTTCATCAAACCGTTCCCATACATCCACGATATTTCCCAAAAAGGCAATAGAAACCACCTCTTCCTGATTTTTGGCCTTATGCACCCGTTGGATCAATTGATCCATGTCAGTTATTAACTCGTCCACCCAGCCTTGTTCATGCCTTTTTTTGGCAGCAGAAGGGTTTACTTCAGCGCAAATAGTGATACAGCCGGCAATATTTCCTGCTTTAGGTTGTGCTCCACTCATTCCTCCCAAACCAGCAGTCAAAAATATTTTTCCTTTGGGGCTGATACCACTACCCAGTTTCTTCCGAAATGCATTCATGACCGTGATGGTGGTACCATGAACAATGCCCTGTGGCCCGATATACATGTAAGATCCTGCTGTCATCTGTCCATATTGAGTGACACCCAGGGCATTGTATTTTTCCCAATCGTCCGGTTTAGAATAATTGGGTATCATCATACCATTAGTGACAATTACTCTTGGTGATAGGGGTGAGGATGGAAAAAGTCCCATAGGGTGACCGGAATACATATGGAGTGTCTGTTCCTCAGTCATTTCAGCCAAGTATTTCATGGTCAATAGGTACTGTGCCCAGTTTTGGAAAACCGCACCATTTCCTCCGTATGTAATCAATTCTTCAGGGTGCTGTGCAACAGCAGGGTCCAAATTGTTTTGAATCATCAGCATGATTGCTTTGGCCTTTTCGGAATTGCCCGGGTATTCAGAAATAGCCCTAGCATACATCCTATAATCCGGCATAAAGCGATACATGTAAATCCGACCATACTTTGTTAATTCCTCAGTAAATTCACCAACCAAGTCTCGGTGCCAAGCCTTTGGAAAGTAGCGTAGCGCATTGATGAGGGCCAGTTTCTTTTCTTCAGGAGAAAGAATTTCTTTCCGTTTGGGAGCATGCGAAATTTCCGGGCTCCTTAGTTTTTTTGGGGGAAGAGATGCTGGTATTCCTTGTATGATTTGATCTTTGAAAGACATGTTCGATTTACGATTTTGGAAATACGAATTACGAAGGGCAGAGGAGGTACAATTACTAATTTTCAATCCTCAATGGACGCTGCCTAATAACTATTAACTAATAACCACTAGCTTTTCATCTTCTTCTTCCTATCAAACACTTTTAAACCAGATTTCCATACTTGTGCTGGTTTTATATTTCCTTGATGATATAGAATTTCTTGGTAGTCAGAGGTCGGGAAAAGAATGAAGTCTGCAAACTGACCAGCCGCTATGGTTCCTTTATTAGTCAATCCTAGGGCTGCGGCAGCTCTGAAAGTGATTCCAGCGAATACTTCGGCTGTGCTTAACTTTTCAAAAGTGGCTAAAATCGAGGCTTGAGTGAGCAAATCACCCATAGGTGCTGAACCTGGATTCCAATCAGAGGCAATTGCTAATGAACCTCCCATGTCTAGTAATTTTCTAGCAGGTGTGAAAGGACAGCCCAGTCCAATAGATGCTCCCGGAAGTGCTACCCCAATCGTATCCGAATTGGCCAGTCTTTTCAAATCCTCTTCCGAGGAGGCTTCTAGATGATCAGCCGAAAGAGCTTGCATTTTTACCGCTACTTCTGAGCCTCCGGAAGTAAATTGATCGGCATGAACTGTAATTTGAAATCCTATTTCCTTGGCCTTTTTTAAATAAACAAGGGCTTGTTCCTTTGAAAAAGCAGACTTTTCGATAAAAATATCCACTCGCTTACTTAAGCCTTCCTTGTAAATGATAGGTAGTAATTTTTGAACCATCCAATCCAGATAAGCAGTTTCATCTCCTTCAAAATCCTTTGGTAGAAGATGAGCAGCAAGACATGTGGAAATCAAGTCGGCTTTGGTTTTTCTGTTTGCTTGATGTATGGAAGTCAGCATTTTGATTTCTTCCAAAACCGAAAGACCATAGCCACTTTTTACCTCAATCGTAGTGATTCCATTTTCTAGTAATTGATCAGCTCTTGAGGCAGTAATTTTTGCAAGTTCACTACCAGTCATTTTTCTAGTTTGGGTAACTGTGTCCCAAATACCCCCACCAGATTCTGCTATTTCCAGATAACTTTTACCAGAATTTCTCAAAGCAAAATCCTTAGCTCTTGACCCTGCAAAGCAAATGTGAGTATGACAATCTATCATTCCGGGAAGAGCTACATAATTTTCTGACAGGTCAATTCTTCGAACCTCCTGGAGGTCAATTTTTTTTCGAAGAATCTCAAAATCACCAATTTCCACGATTTTATCTCCGTCTAATAAAATACCGGCATGCTTATGTATGGGTAATTGGGAATCTTTTAGAGCTCCTTTCATTGGGAGTTGATCCATACTCAGGAGCTGGGTAATAGGGCCTATTAATTTCTTGTCTTTCATAGTGCTGGGTTTCTAGAAAGTGAATAGATAACTCCATTGGGTGTCGAACTCCAAGCCTTCCTGGCTTGCGGTCGAATAAGCCAATTTAAGCAATTCCCCGCTTTGAATCAGTTGAATTGCCTCTTCCATATCTTCGTAAAGAATTCGGTCTTGTACAACTGGTTCAATTTTGCTTCTGACATGATTGTAAATGGCAGTCATTATTTTGCCAGATTGAAGGGGCGCATGATAATCCATCGCCTGAGCAGCATAAAGAAGCTCAATTCCGATAATTTTTTCAACGTTATCAATGACTCTAAGGGCTTTTCTTCCTCCTATACTTCCCATGCTTACATGGTCTTCCTGTCCCAAAGAAGTGGGAATAGAATCTGCTGATGCAGGAAAACACAAGCCCTTATTTTCGGAGGCCAAAGCTGCTGTGGTGTATTGAGGTATCATCAATCCGGAATTTAGACCTGTTTCTTTCAACAATAGCTTAGGTACCCCCGGGGTATCTCCTTCAATGGATAGATAAATTCTTCTGTCAGCTATGTTTCCTAGTTCAGAAGCTGCTAAACAGGCATAATCCAAGGCCAATGCTATGGGTTGGCCATGAAAATTTCCGCCTGAAATCGTATGGTTCTCATCAAAAACAATGGGATTGTCTGTAACTGAATTAATTTCTATTTCCAAAGTTTCTTTGACATGAAGCCATGCATTCCAACTCGCTCCATGCACTTGGGGCATGCATCTCAAGGAATAGGGGTCTTGTACTCTCGCACAATCTTTATGTGAACTGACGATTTCAGAGTCTCGAAGCAGGTTTAAAATGGTGGCTGCCACATGTTGATTTCCTGCAAAAGGTCTTAAACTGTGGAGTTCTGGTGAAAAAGGTTTGATTGACCCCATCAGTCCTTCTACCATCATTGCACCTGTGATGCTAGCATGAGTCAATAAATTATGGAGCCTTTCAATAATTTTTACTCCATGGGCAGCCATAAACTGTGTTCCATTAATTAAAGCCAGACCTTCTTTGGGTCCTAGTGTTAAAGAGCTTTTTCCAAATAGCTTGAGTGCCTCCTCTGAAGTAATTATTTCTCCTCTATATGATACTTTTCCTAATCCTAAAAGTGGAAGGAATAAATGTGACAGTGGTGCTAAATCTCCTGAAGCTCCTACTGAACCCTGAATAGGAACCAAAGGGATGATTTCCTGTTCGAGCATCCAGTGAATCCTTTCAATGGTTTCCCATCTAATTCCTGAGAATCCCTGCGCCAATGCATGAATTTTCAACACCATCATAAGCTTGGAAATTTCTAAATCTACAGGCTTTCCAAGACCAACAGCATGGCTTTTCAATAGATTTTCCTGTAGGGTTGTGGTGTCTTGAGCAGAAATTTTACTGGTGCATAGTGGGCCGAATCCTGTGTTGATTCCATAAACAACTTTTTCACCTTGAGCGATTTTTGATACTGCTGAAGCTGATTCTTCTATTTTATGCTTAACCTCAGGCAAAAATTGACCTTTGATCTCTTTCCTAGCAAGTCCTAATGCTATGGAGGCTGTTAAATGATCTTTTCCGTAATTGAAGCTTCTCATAGTGCTGGGTTTAATTCTTTACCAAAGGTACTTGGTTTTATTGATGCTTTTTGATACTATTATTATCAACAAACGATAACCTAGAGGCATCAATGGAATTAAGACATTTGCACTATTTTCAGGCAGTTGCGGAGGAGCTGAATTATAGAAAAGCAGCTTCCAGACTATTTATATCTCAACCTGGCTTGAGTAGACAGATCAAGCAATTAGAAGAGTTATTGGAAGTTCAATTATTTGAGCGAGATCAGCAGCATGTGGCTTTGACAGCCGCCGGTGAATATTTTAAAAGTGAAGTGGATTTTATTCTCAACCATTTACAAACCACCCAGACTCAAATGAAAGCTATTTCATCTGGGAAAATAGGGGAGTTGAGGATCGGTTTCTTAGGTTCTGCATCCAATCAGGTTTTACCGGAATTATTGCAAAAGCTAAATAACAAAGAGCCTGGAATCACCACGAGTTTGGAAGAGTTGAGCAATTGGGTTCAAGTGGAAATGATAGAGCGTGATCGATTGGATCTGGGTTTTGTCAGAATTGAATCTGTGCCTGATGGCCTAGAAAAAAAAGTTATTCTCAGGGATTCTTTTTCACTTGTGGTGCCTGAGAATCACACTGTTCATGATTCTGATTTTTCCACATTAGCTCAGTTTTCTGATGAGCCTTTTATCCTTTTTTCAAGCGATTATAGTCGTTATTACTATGATCAAATTATGGGGATCTGTAGAGATGCTGGCTTTTTCCCCAAAATCAAACATAAGTCCGTCCATGCTTTGACCATATTTAAACTGGTTGAAAATGGACTAGGGATTGCGATTGTTCCCACTTCCCTGAAAGCAGGGTATGAGTTGAAAGTTAGATTTATGGAAATTCCGAATATTCCACAATTCACGGAGCTATCAGTGATTTGGAAGCCAAAAAATCGAAATCCTGCTTTGGGTAGAATTTTGCCTTTGCTTTGAGTTGAAAAATTCCCAAATCAGCTATTTTAGACCAGAAATAATAAATGTCGGGTAAATGTCGGCTGAAATCCGAGTTTATTTCGTCCTGTATTAACACTCAACTGTAGAAATTGCCATGGTTCAATCAAAAACACAATTCACAATGAAACAACCAGAATTAGGCAAAAAAATCTCCGAGTTGAGAAAAGCAAAAGGATTAACTCAGGAAGAGTTGGTCGAAAAATGTAATCTGAATGTGCGAACCATCCAGAGAATAGAAGCGGGTGAAGTCACTCCAAGATCTTACACGATCAAAGCTTTATTTGAAGCACTTGATTTCGAAATAAGTGCTGATTCGGAGTCCTTTAATGAGAGCAAAACTCCATGGATTCTTTACGCAGGTTTTGCGGCTGGAATTTTATACTTCTTCGCATCTATTTTTGAAATAAGCATGGAAGGAGAATATGTCACGGGTAATTATTCCTTCAAAATGATTGGCTTTGTCCTCGCAAAATCCATCAGTTTTATAGGCTATGCACTATTTATTTATGGCTGGATTAGGCTCCTCAATTTCTATAAAAATGATTTCCTGAATTTTGCTTTATGGACCATGTTGGCTGTTTCAGGACTTTGGTTTATTGCGGATTTACTGGCTCTATTTACATCACTTTTTGAAATTGCTGATTACTATATCGTGAAAGTAAGTTCCTTTGGTTTTTGCTACGCTTTTATGGGAATTGGCTATTTGGCTTATAAAAACCAATATTCAAACATTCCTGTCGTAATAGGAGCACTGACTTTGGTGGCAGGTATCCTGATTTTCTCAGGCATAGGCGCATTCTTAGGGCTGATTCCTTTGACCTTAGCTGAAATAGGGCAATTAGGATTAATGATTTATTGGATTCAAAAGATCGGGGGAAGCAAGTCTCCCGATCCAATTTCCTTTGCTGAGAGCAAACAATAGCCGAGTTTTTTCCTTTATTTAATAGTAACTTAATTTTTATGGCTCAGGAAATCTCAGAAAAGGTATATAGTTTCATTACAGATGAAGGAGAAGAAAGGGCCTGCGAAACGATCTCTGAAAAAGCCTGTAAGGAGGTTCCTGGAAATTTTTTAAAGAATGTTGCGAGTGGCGGCTTTTCCAAATTAGCCAACCAATTGGTTTCTCCTGGAACTACACTTCCTTGGATATTTTCCTCCTTATCTGTTCCGCCTGCTTTGGTAGGTGCATTGGTTCCCATCAAAGATGCAGGTTCTCTTTTGCCCCAACTTTTTGTTTCTGCCAAAATCCGAGCTTTTTCCAGGAGAAAATGGTTTTGGGCTATACCTGCTTTTTGTCAAGGACTCTGTCTTTTGGCGATGGCTTGGGTAGTCCAATCGACTGAAGGATTAGCAGCGGGAGTGTGGATTTTATCCTTATTGACCCTTTTCAGTTTCGCCAGTGGAATCGCCAGTATCAGTTTCAAAGATGTCCTAGCGAAAACCATTGATAAAGGAAAACGAGGACAATTATTGGCTTACAGAGCCAGTATGGGCGGTATTTTTACAGCAGCATGCGGTTTGTTTCTTTATTTCCAAAACGGAGAAAATCAGTCTATCGATTATCTTTTTTGGCTGGTATTGGCGGGGGCCTGTTGCTGGTTTATTTCAGCTGGATTCTTTGCCGGGATTTATGAAGAAAAAGGTGCCACTGAAGGAGGTAGAACTCCTATCAAAGAATTGAAAAAAGGCTGGAGCATCTTATCTAAGGATAAAAACTTACTGAATTTTATCATTGCACGCGGCTTATTAATGGCGGTGCCTTTAGCTCAGCCATTTTTTGTAGTCATTGCCCAGAAAGAATTGGGACCTGAAGTAAAAAACTTAGGGTTCATGGTATTAGCTGCTGGAATTGGGGCAATTATTTCTTCTCCATTTTGGGGAAGGTTTGCAGACAAATCAAGCAGAAAAATGATGATGCTGGTAGCATTTTTGGCTATTCTGAATATTTTGGCAATGGTGAGTTTCCAATATTGGCCGGATGAATATCAATCAATTTATACCTTTGCCGTTCTGTTTTTGCTACATGTGATGATTTACGGTGGAGCTAGACTTAGTCGAAAAACCTATTTGGTTGATTTTGCACCTAAAGATGAGCGCCCTCTTTACGTTTCTTTGTCTAATACCTTGATTGGAATTGCCACTTTAATCGCAGCAGGATTGGGCTCATTATCGGCTTTTCTAGGCCCTGACGGGATGTTGTTGGTTTTTGCAGGTTTATTGCTTCTTGCAATAATGATGGCTTTTAAGCTGAAGGAAGTATAGTCTTCACTTTCTCTTTGATACTTTTTAGGATTTCGGCATTTAGAGGACTTTGACTTTCAATTTCCAAGATTTTTGGATGGACCCCAGAATCATAAAAGTCTTTGAGAGCAGAATCCAGCTCTACTTCATTTTTGGCTGAGAAATAAGTGAAACCAAACTCATTGGCAAGGCATTTTGCATTCAACTTTTGCTTGGTTTCAAAGTACTCCTGTAATTCTGGCTGTTTGGCGGGGCCCTCAATTAATCTGAAAATTCCCCCCGCATGATTATTAAGCAGGATAATTCTCAAATTAGCCATGGAGTAATTATGCCAAAAAGCATTTCTATCATAGAAAAATGCCAAGTCTCCTGTAATCAAAGTGACAGGAAGCTTGGTGGTAAAAGTGCATCCAACAGCCGTACTGGAAGATCCATCTATGCCACTTGTGCCCCGGTTACAAATAATTTCCTGTTTTCTTCTTCCTAGAAAATTCAAATATCTAACAGCCATAGAATTAGCTACATGGATTTTGGATAGGTCAGGAATGTTCTTTAATACCTGATGTAGGGCTTTGTACTCTCCAAACTGACTTTGTTCCAAAATATCGTTCAGGTTATTCAGTATGCTTTTTTCCAGTTCCCACCAGCTATTGTAATAAGTTTCATCTTGAATAGGGAGGTTTGAATTGAGCCAATTCAAAAAGAACATAGGAGAACAGGCCAATATTTTACTTAGACTTTGATAGGTGTCTTTTGCTTCCGCATTTTCCTGAATATGCCAGTGCTCGGCCTTTGAATTTCTCAGGAATAGTTTCAAAGATTTAGAAATGATTGATTTTCCAAAGCTTAAAATCAAGTCAGGTTCCAAACCTTTAGTCACTTCCTGATTTCCCATCCAGTGGTCATGAAAATTGATGCTTTCCTCAGACTGTAGGTTGGAAATAGTGTCTGTGATAACAACCACCCTCTTATTTTTAGAAAGTGATTTCAATAGCTCCACTATTTTTTCATCCGGTTTTTGTTGGCCGGGAACAATCAAAATTTTTCGTATGGACTGGAGCTTGGAGTTTATCTTTTTAAGGCTCTCTTCTCCCAAATGCAAAGTGCCTTTACTAATCTCTGTTTGATAAGGATGCTCCGGAAAATCAAAGGATTCATTTTCTGAAGGGTAGAAAGGCTCTCTAAGGGGGATGTTGATATGAACAGGGCCTTTTGGGAAATGATTGGCAGTATTAATTGCCTCATTCACCATCCTTGCTGCATACCAGGATTGTTCTTTATCCCCGAATGTGTCAGGAAATTGGAAGCTCTTTTTAATATGTTTCCCATAGACTTCCTGCTGAAAAATGGTCTGTCCGTCCCACTGGTCTATCCATTCAGGTGGGCGATCAGCTGTTAATACGAGGAGAGGGATTTGTTGAAAAAAAGCCTCAGCAATTGCTGGGTAATAATTTAGGGCGGCAGAGCCAGAGGTGCATACCAAAGCCACAGGTTGATTCAGCTGTTGGGCCATTCCTAGTGCTATAAAAGCTGCAGATCTTTCATCAGAGATTGTTCTTGTATGAATCTCAGGATGTCTTGCAAAAGCCAGTGTAAGCGGAGCGCATCGCGAGCCCGGAGATAAAATGACGTTTTTAACTCCTTTTTTGGCACAAATGGCCACCAATTCTAAAATTGACTGAATAATCAAGCGATTGATTTTTGAATGAACTTACCTATGATCTCGCACTTCATCTCTGTTTCTTCCCACTCTTTTTCCGGGTCGGAGTCTTCCGTTACTCCTGCCCCTGCATAAAGGGTCACTTTGCCATCTTGAAAAGAAGCCGTACGCAAATTGACATAAACCGAGGTAGTATTATCTATATTGACTGGTCCCAAAAAGCCTGCAAAAAAAGATCTGTCAAAGCCTTCATTGGCTTTTAGAAATTCATGTGCTTCCTTTCTTGGCATTCCACAAACTGCTGAGGTAGGGTGTAATAAATCCAGCATCACAGACCCTAACTGAGGGAAGTTTGTTGCCTTCATATTAACCTTAAAATCTGAGCGTAAATGCAATAGATTGCCAGCCATGACAGTTTTGGGTCCATGCTCCTCATATTCTCTCAGACGGATTTTTTTAAAGCAATCCACAATATATCTACTGACCAATGCTTGCTCTTCGATTTCCTTTTGAGTCCATGCTACAGATTTCAAAGGATTATCTCCTTTGGCTGCCTGGGTTCCTGCAAGCGACATGGTATGAAAATGATCTCCCTGAGTTTCTATCAATACTTCAGGACTAGCTCCCATCCAAGTGCCCACTTGTGGAATATGGAAAAAGTTGACGAAGGAATTGGGGTAGGAGTCCAGCATACTTTTGATCGCTTTTGCCAGGTCAAATTCTTCGGGAAGGTCTAAGTGCTTGGTTCGTGCAGGAACTACTTTCTCCAAATTGCCTTTCTCGATTTCAGAAATACTTTGTTCTACTAAGGCTAGGAAATGCTCCTTGGAGTCTCCATCATGAATTTTTTGAGAGAGGTCCTCAGAGTTTTGCTCAGGACCTACCGTTTTTAGCAAACTTTTATACTCAATGTTTTTCGGAGCTTGAATCCACTGAGGTAAATCTGCCTCCTTAAGATCACTGGCTAAGTCAATGCTCAAGTAATTGGAGGCATTGATAAAATAGGCTTGCTTATTTTCCTGATCTTCAAAAGGGTGAATGATAAATCCTGCTGGTAATTCTTCCAGGTTCATTCCTACTTTTCTTACTCCGTCCAACTCATCCAAGACGAATTCAAGTTTTGATGATTTAGGTTTTCTCCATAAGGCAAATGATCCTCCAGATTGAAAACCTGTATGAAGGAAGGCTGCCAAAGCTTCGGCAACAGAAAGTGAAGTAGCGGTAACAGTTTCGATCATTTCTTATCCAAAATAGCCATGGTAATGCGGCTTATGCAGCAAAGTGCTCCCGCTTCATTATGGATTTTTATCTCCCAAACCTGGGTTGTTCTGCCAAGATGAATCGGGGTCGCTCTACCGATTACTTTTCCTTCTTTGACCGATTTAAGGTGGTTAGCATTTATTTCTAAGCCAACACAACTTTGTTTTTTCAAATCAATTGTCAAGGAAGCAGCTACAGAACCCAGCGTTTCAGCGAGGACTACATTTGCTCCTCCATGTAACAAGCCCATAGGTTGTTTGGTTCGATGATCTACAGGCATAGAAGCTTCCAAAAAATCATCCCCAATCGCGGTAAATTCAATACCAATGTGATCAACCATCGTGTGAATTCTCGGGTTATTGAGTTGGTCCAGACTAGGCTTTGAAATAAACACCATGTATTTTGAAGGGATTTGTTTTTCTTTGGGCTTGGGACAAAAATAGAGAATCTTGAATCGAAAAAAAATTTACTTAGTTCGCCACGGTCAGACTGATTTTAACCTTAGGGGAGTAGTGCAGGGAAGTGGGATTGACGCTCCCATTAATGACACTGGAAGAGCTCAGGCAAAGGCATTTTTTGAGGCCTATCAAAATATAGCCTTTGATCAGGTTTACCATACTGCCCTCATTCGAACCAGACAGTCTATTGAGTCATTTATCTCGAAGGGGATTCCGACTACCGCTCTTCCCGAACTAAATGAGATTTCTTGGGGAGATTATGAAGGCACACCTATGACGCCGGAAGAAGGGGAATACTACAAGCATATGCTCCATCAGTGGCAAATGGGTAACTTAGACTATGCGATAGCCGGAGGGGAAAGCCCAAACGTGGTGGCTGAAAGAATGCGAAAAGGAATTCAGAAAATATTGGAAGGCCCCGGAGAAACTATTCTAGTCTGCATGCATGGCAGAGCAATGAGGATTTTTCTAAGCCTGATTTTTAATTACGATCTCCGCTATATGGATCAGTTCGAACATAGCAATTTATGCCTATACCTTTTAGAGCAATTGAGTGATGGAACTTTTGTATTAAGGAAAGGGAATGACAGAGAGCATCTTAAGGCCGCGGGTTACTAGGCTTGTCTGCTTTGGCTATTTTCTTCTTGTCCGGATTATTCTGATAAGCACTGAGTAAAAGCTGAAGATTTCTTTTACTCTCGGTCATATCAAAGAGTCTAAAGGCGATTTCTTGAAGTTTAATATCTTGATCGCCTGTTGTTACCAAAAAGTCTCCAAGAAAGCATTCGTCAAAATCACAGGATGGGATTTCTATCAGCAAAGCCAGTTCTGAATTTCCAGAATAGGTTTTAGTGTTGAAAGAAGAAAATTGTGATTCAATGGCCTTTAAAGAGGTTTGATGAGCTTTTAATTCTTTGGATTTGAATAGTACCAAAAATGTTTTGGTCTCAGCGTCTTTGGCAAGAGCTGAAAGAGACATAAACAAGATTAAAATGAGTGGTACTAACTTTCGCATAGCTTCTAATATACGGATTTAATCGACTTGAGAGCAAGAATGTTTCAAAATCGTCGATTTTCTCGATCCATGATTTGGTTCATTTTTCAAGCCTTTCCAAGATTCAGTTTTTGATTAGGCTTTCAAGTAGGTACGGGATAAATGGGAAATCAGATTGAATTGACTCTCACTGTAAAAAAAATATACGGATAATCACAAAAAAAGCCCCGAAGAATATCAGGGCTTTCCGTTGGTTTATTTCAAAACTTCTTAAGATCTAGAAGTTCTCTTTTTCTTGGTTGGAGTTTCTTCTACAACTTCATCTTCTACACCTGCTAAAATTCTTCCGCAGTGTTCGCAGACTATTAGTTTTTTCTTTTCACGAATATCAGCCTGTCTTTGAGGTGGTACGGTGTTAAAGCAACCGCCGCAAGCTCCTCTTTTAACCATCACTACAGCCAATCCATTCTTGGCATTTGTTCTGATCTTCTCGTAAGATTTTAGAAGTCTGTCTTCGATTTTCTTAACTGCCTTGTCTCTGTCAGCTTTCAATTTTGCTTCTTCGTTTTCACTTTCAGCAACAATCGTAGAAAGCTCGTCTTTCTTTAGATCCAAGTCTTTCTGTCTGTCTTTCATAACAGCAGTCAACTCATCTAAATCGTGCTTTTTCTGATCGATTTTAGCGCCAGCTTCAGCAATTTTTTTCTTAGCAACTTGGATTTCAAGATCCTGAAGTTCTAATTCTTTGGTGATGGCATCGTACTCACGGTTGTTTCGTACGTTCATCTGCTGCTCCTGATACTTTTTGATCAGTTTTTCAGATTCCTTGATGCTTTCTTTCAAAGACTTGATCTCATCTTCGTAAGATTGGATCTCGTTATTGAATTTGTCAAGTCTAGTTTCGTAGCCGGCGATTTCATCTTCCAAATCTTGCACCTCTTCTGGAAGTGCACCGCGAACTTTGATGATTGCGTCTAGTTTAGAATCTATTAATTGAAGGTTGTGAATTGCCTCGAGTTTTTGTGCTACTGTACTTTCCATGTACTATCGGTAGGATGTGGGATTGGTAACTACTTTTGTCAAATAGAGTGCAATATTAGGAAAATTTTGTGACAATAGTTCTCCCAATAATTCTTTTGTGAAAATTTCACTTTCATAATGGCCGATATCACAAAGAATTAAGGATCCATCAGCATCAAAAAACTCATGATACTTGACGTCAGCGGTGATAAAAACGTCCGCACCCTTTCTTTTGGCATCTCCCAATAAAAATATTCCAGCACCACCACAAACAGCTACTTTCTTAATTTTTTCCTTAACTAATGCGGTATGCTTTACTATTTTCAGTTTCATTTTCTCTTTGAGATAATCTAAAAATTCTTCCGCAGTCATTGGATTTTCCAACTCTCCAAACATTCCTGCGCCGACTTCCTGATTCTCATTTTCCAAGGCACTCAGGTAATAAGCCACCTCCTCGTAGGGATGGGCTTTTTTCATGGCAGAAATTATCTTATTGCTTAAAAAAGCTGGAAGAATGACCTCAGCACGGATTTCGGCCTCGTATTGTGGAGCTCCTCTTTGGCCTAAAAAAGGATTTGCATCTTCCGATGGAGTAAAGGTGCCCATGCCCTTAACTTGAAATGAACAATCTTTATACTCTCCAATTTGCCCTGCTCCGGCTTCATAGACAGCATCCAAAACCTTGTTTTTATGTTCCTCCGGTACAAAAAATACCAACTTGTTGAGCAACTGTTTTTTAGGCTGTAAGATCTTTGTGTTCAAAAGGCCAAGTTTGTCGCTGATTCTTTTATTAACACCGTGAGCGACATGGTCTAGGTTAGTGTGGATAGCATAAATGGCAATATCATGTTTGATAGCTTTGATGATAGTTCTTTCGACATAATTTTTGCCGGTCAGGCTTTTCAATCCCTTAAAAACTATGGGGTGATGTGCCACCACCATATTGGCTCCTGCTGATATGGCTTCTTGAATGACTTCCTCAGCGCAGTCCAAAGAACAGATGATTCCGGTCAAGTCCCAGTTTCTGTTTCCTGTTATCAGTGTAGCATTATCATATGACTCCTGATAGGCTGGGGGAGCCAGCTTTTCTAAAAATGAAATTACTTCCCCAATCTTGTATCCCATAAATTTTTGGTTTATTTGATCAAAAATACGAATTCTTAGGAATGAGGCGCCTTGCTTTTCTTCTTTATCCTTTTTCAGTCCTATTTGATTTGATCACTCGAGTCAGAAACTGGCTCTATAATACTGGAGTATTCAAAACCACACCATCTCCAATTCCCGCAATTCTGGTGGGCAATTTAAGGGTTGGCGGAACAGGGAAAACCCCCATGGTGGAATACCTTATAAGAACGTTTAAAAAAGATTACCGCTTAGCTACCCTGTCCAGAGGGTATGGAAGAAAAACTGAGGGTTTTATTAAAGCTACTTCCGTCAGTAGCCCTGAGGGAATCGGGGATGAGCCCTATCAGATTTATCAAAAATTTGGAGACGAAATCCGTGTTTTTGTAGGAGAAGATCGGGTGAATGCAGCTGCAAGAATAGCAGAGGAAGAAGAAGGGTTGGACCTGCTTATCCTGGACGATGCCTTTCAGCATCGATCATTTCAAGCAGATTTTTCGATTTTATTGACTACTTGGGAAGAGCCTTTTTTTCAGGACTTTTTACTTCCAATGGGAAGGCTTAGAGAAAGTAGAAATGGAGCAAAAAGGGCCGATTTGATTATTGTTACCAAAAGCCCTTTGTCTAAGTCCAATAAGGAAGCCTCAGAATTTCAGGAAAATATTAGGCAATATGCTGGCTCAAAGCCTGTCTTGTTCACAAAAGTAGGCTATGGGGAACCACAAGCACTTGCAGAAAATTCTCAGTTCAGAAAACGAGTAATTTTATTTAGTGGAATAGCTAACAATCAGCAGTTTATAGATTATTGCAAAAGTCAATATGAAGTGTTGGAGGCTGTAAAGTTTTCGGATCATCATCATTATGATCAGGCTGATTTAGAAAAGATAGGCTTGCTTGTCGCCAAACATGCAAATGAAAATCCCGTTATTCTCACAACAGAAAAAGATGGGGTAAAAGTAAAATCTTTGCTTCCCAAAGGATTTCTAAGAGAAATTCCGATTTTTGTGCTGCCCATTCAGGTACTTTTGGAAGAAGAGGATGAGCAAAAATTGATTAAAATGGTACAACAAAAAGTCTTTGGAACGGACAAAGCTCGGTGAATAAAATTCTATTAGGAATATGCTTTTTTTGGGTGCTTCTCGTGGCTGGCTCTGCTCAGGCACAGCGTCCTATTCCAACCAATGGGAGGCAGGTTCAAAATCCCAATCAGCGGGTCAACCAGAGAACTGTGCAAGAGGGAGAAAATCAAGATGAAGAAAATGGCCGAAGAACCTTGTTGGATGATAGTACCAAGATGGTTTTTGGTCCCACCACAGCCTTATTTTATTTCGAAAAAGATATTAAGCGAAATAGTCTGACTTTATACCCTCAGGATACTTCCTTGACCAATTTTCACAATTATGATCCGGTGGCTAAAAGTGGCTGGAAGTATCAGGATTTGGGTAATATTGGTAGTGCGGCTACCCCGGTTTTTTATCAGATTCCAGAGTTAATCGGTACTACTTCGGGTTTTCATGCCTATGACATCTATTACACCGATCCTTCCAACAATCGCTATTTTGATACCAAATCTCCATTTACTGAGATGTCAGCTTTTTTCGGGGGTGGAAACCGAAATATGTTGGATATCAAATTTGCCAGAAATGTCAATCCAAGGTGGAATATAGGTTTTGATTTTCACACCATGCGGGTAAGAAAAACCCTCAATCCTACAGCTAGAGATGATAACATGGTGGATCAAACCACTTATTCTATCCATACGAATTATAGATCTGAAGACGGGAAATATTGGTTCTTGGGGAATTTCTCGAGGATGCGTCATGTGGTCAATGAGATCGGAGGGATTATACCTCCTGAAGTGGATTCTACATCAGTTTATTTCACCTATGAGGATGCGAAAGTTTGGCTAAGAACCTCCCAAGCCAGAGATTTGAGGCAGGACTATCACTTTTATCATGAATACAAAGTGAAAGACGGACTTCAGATCTATCATATTTTTGACAGGAGAAAGCAGGATCTGGTTTTTGATGCTCCTTTGACTAACAGTGATTCCCTGTATTATCCCAGCACCAGACTGAATGGACAGGATACCACAAGAAATTTTAATGATTTTGCCGAGTGGAGAAATGAGTTTGGCTTCAAAGGGACCTTTGGAGGCTTTTATTACAATGCATTTACCAGATTGAGGAATGGTAGGATGAGAAGTCCGTTTTTTAATTCTCCTAACACCTTTAATGAATTATACATAGGAGGGGAATTGATTGGAAAAATTTCTGAGAAATGGAGTGTGAGCGCTGATGGTGAATACCTTATCCCGGGAGCATTCAGGCTGCATGGGGTATTTAAATCCCCCTACTTGGATCTGGAGTATACCAAAGCACTTTATAAGCCCACCTCGCTTCAGCAGGTTTATGCGGGAAATCATTATGCCTGGAATAATGATTTTTCCAACACTGGTGTAGATCAAGTGAAGGGAACCTTGAAAGTTGATTTGGAAAAAGTCAAAATCAGGCCTTCATTAACCATTAGCAGGATCAATAATTACGTCTTTTTCAACGAGCAGAGAGTTCCCGAGCAGGCAGGAGGTGAAGCTTTTATTTTGATGCCCGGTATTCAATCCTCTATACAAATAGGGAAGAAATTTAAATGGGATACAGAGGTTATTATCACGTCTGTTACAGGAGAGGCATCTGATGCTTTTAGAATCCCTGAAGTATTCGGAAATACTCGTTTTTACTTTGACAGTCCTGCATTTGATGAAAATATTTTCATCCAATTTGGTGTGGATGTGAGATACAAGTCCAGCTACTTTGCAAATGCTTATTTTACTGCTCTTCAGCAATTTCACCTGCAAAATAGCTTCGAAGTATTTGCTTACCCAGTGGCCGATATTTTCCTGAATTTCAGAATCAACAGAACAAGAGTTCTATTAAAATACAATCATTTGAATGCCGGTTTGATGAATCGGGAAGGATATTTTGTCACACCTGACTACACCGGCTACAAATCATTTATTGACCTGGGAATTACCTGGTATTTATTTGACTGATATGAGCTGGGAAGAAAGTACAAGACAGAAAATGTTGCATCTCAAGTTACCCACAGATCCAAGGTGGGTTGGGATTGCAGAAATGCAGATCGAGGATATTTTGGTGGATCATGCTTATTGTGAGCAAAAGGCGGCCTCTTCCTGTATCAGTTTGATTTTGAGATACCCTGATTTGGACGAGTTGGTGGATACCCTGACTCCCATAGTCGCAGAAGAATGGGGACATTTTGAGCGGGTGATGGAGCAGCTACGAAAGAGAAATATGAAGTTTGGTTTTCCCAGAAAGGATGAATATGTCATCAAACTCAATGGTTTTGTCAAAAAAGGTGGAAGTAGGAAACAACAGTTGACGGAGCATTTATTATTGAATGCTTTGATCGAAGCCAGGAGTTGTGAGCGCTTCAAACTTTTATCCAAACATATTCAGGATGAGGAGCTGAGAAAGTTTTATTACGAGTTGATGATTTCTGAGGCTGGGCATTATGTCACTTTTATTGAATTAGCCAGAAAATTTCATGATCCCGAATATGTCAATCAGCGATGGCAAGAATGGCTGGATTATGAAGCAAGTATCCTAAAAGAAATGGAGTTGAGAGGGGATAGAATGCATTGAAAAATAGTGGAAGTGGAAGTTGAATCTGAATATTTGGACTCACAAATTTTTTTTAAAAGCGAATTGCTTATTATTAAGAATCATAAATGAGTTTTTTCTAAAAATCTGTTCTAATTCGAACAATACATGAATTTGATCGAAAATATAAGGGAAGCCCTAAAGTCTGTTCAAGTTAATATTCTAAGGACTATCCTGACCGGTGCAATTATAGCAATTGGTATCTCCTCTCTTGTAGGGATGTTGACTGCCATCGATGGAATAAAGTCTCAAATTGCAGAAAGCTTTTCTGGTTTGGGAGCCAATACTTTTGATGTAAGAAATAAAGGTTTCAGTGGGGGAAGGGCTATTCAAGACGGAAAAGAGGAGAAAACCTATCCCAAGTTGTCTTTCCGAGAAGTGCAGGATTTCAAGCAAGAATATAGTTCTATCGGAATAGCTACAGTGGAAACTACAGTCAGTCGAGCCGCTGAGATAAAAAGAGGTTCCGAAACCACCAATCCGAATACGAGAATTAGAGGTGTGGATGAAAATTACCTGAGCATAAAAGCAATCAAACTCGAAGAAGGTAGAAATTTTTCCAATCTTGAAATACGATACGGAAATAACGTTTGCATCATAGGAAAAGAAATTCAGGAAACTCTTTTTGAATCCAATGAAGATCCTATCAATCAAAAAATCAGCTTTTTCGGAAAGCCTTACACCATTGTAGGAGTTTTGGAAAAGCAAGGTGGAGTTGGGCAGGACCAAGGAGCAGACAGACAGGTTTTAATTCCTATAGAGAATGCTGCAAGACTTGACCAAAGAGGCGTTTTCAATTACAATGTTACAGCTGTTGCTTCCGGCCCGGAGCGTATCGATTACGAAATGGGTCAGGCAATTGGGATGATGAGGAAAATCCGTCAGGATAGAGTAACTGCTGAGAACTCCTTTGATCTTACAAAAAGTCAATCGGTAGCGGAAAGTTTGGAGGAAGTTGCCGGATATTTGAGAATCGGCGGATTTGGGATCGGATTCATTACTCTTCTGGGCGCCTCCATCGGACTGATGAATATTATGCTTGTTTCTGTAACAGAGAGAACCCGTGAGATTGGTATCAGAAAGGCATTGGGAGCTACTCCTTTGAGGATCCGTCAGCAATTTTTGATCGAAGCTATCATGATTTGCGTGCTTGGTGGAATCTTTGGGGTAATTCTCGGAATAGCAATTGGAAATGTCATCGCTAATGCGATTGGACCTGGAGGTTTCTTGGTTCCTTGGCTTTGGATGTTTATAGCCTTTATTATATGCATTGTAGTAGGGTTATTGTCCGGTTATTTTCCTGCCTTCAAAGCAAGTAAACTTGACCCTATCGAATCTTTGAGATACGAATAATCGAATTTGTTCTTTCAAGTCCCATTTCCTAAGCCTTAGGAGATGGGACTTTTTTTTATTTTTGCATCTCCAATCATAAGTGTAGTTTTTTAAAAAATTTATAAAAGATGAAATAGAAATCATTATTTTTCGATTATGAAAAGTAATGAATTTGATGCTATAGTAGTTGGTTCTGGGATATCCGGAGGATGGGCAGCTAAAGAACTTTGCGAAAAGGGATTAAAAACCTTGGTCTTAGAAAGAGGGAGGGATGTTCAGCACCTAAAGGATTATCCGACCATGACAGCATCAATATGGGACATGCCTCACAGAAATCAGATTCCAAGGGAGGATAAGGTGAAAAATCCCGTGGTGAATCGTTGCTATGCTTACAAAGAGGATACAGAGCATTTTTTTGTCAAAGATTCAGATCACCCTTATGTACAGGAAAAGCCCTTCGATTGGATTCGGGGCTATCAAGTGGGTGGGAAATCTTTGATTTGGGCTAGACAGACCCAACGTTGGAGTGCATATGACTTTGAAGGGCCAGGCAGGGATGGTTTTGCAGTTGATTGGCCCATTCGTTACGAAGATGTGGCGCCATGGTACAGCTATGTGGAGCGCTTTGTTGGTATTTCCGGAAGTTATGAAGGATTAGATACCTTACCGGATGGAGAGTTTTTGCCAGCTTGGGAGATGAATTGTGTGGAAAAGGAAATTCAACAGCGGGTTAATCAAGCCTATCAAGATAGAAAATTCATCATAGGAAGGTGCGCACATCTGACACAACCCAAAGAGCAACACCTAGCTCAAGGGAGGGGGCAATGTATGGCAAGAAATCAGTGCTACAGAGGCTGTCCTTTTGGAGGATATTTTAGCAGTAATTCTTCTACTTTACCTTGGGCAGCAAAAACCGGTAATTTGACTTTAAGACCTGACTCCGTGGTTCATTCCGTGATTTTGGATGAGGATAAGGGAAAAGCGGTTGGAGTCAAAGTGATTGACAGGATAACAAAGGAGGAGAAAGATTATTTTGCCAAAATCATTTTTTTGAATGCATCGGCTTTGAATACCAATTTGATTTTAATGAATAGCACTTCCAGAAGGTTTCCAGAAGGATTGGGCAATGAAAATGGGGTTTTGGGTAAATACATTGCGTTTCATAACTATAGAGGTACCATCTCCGCCAAGTATGAAGGCTTTGAAGATCAATACTATTTTGGTAGAAGACCAACCGCCGTCATGATGCCGAATTTTAGAAATGTGAAAAAGCAGGAAATGGATTTCCTTAGAGGATATATGACTTTTTATTCTGCAGGCCGTTCTGGTTTCGGTCATGCAGATGTGGGAGGATTTGGCGCCGAATTTAAAAAAGCCAATACCCAACCTGGTCCTTGGAATGTTTTTATGATGATGCAGGGAGAAACTATTCCAAAGGAAAGTAATCAAGTGAGCTTGAGTAAGGATCAAAAAGACGAATGGGGTATACCATTGCTACAGGTTAGTGTGGGTTATGATGAAAATGATGAGAAAATTCTACAGGATTTTCATCAGCAAGGAGAGGAAATGCTGATTAAGGTAGGCTGTGTGAATATTAGAAAATCAGACAGTAAGCAGGCTCCCGGTTTGGATATTCATGAGATGGGAGGAGTGCGAATGGGGCGAGATCCCCAAACTTCTTTGCTCAATGGTTTTAATCAAATGCACCATGCGCCAAACGTCTTCGTAACTGATGGAGCATGTATGACCTCCACAGGCACTCAGAACCCTTCCATAACCTATATGGCACTCACAGCCCGAGCAGTAGATCATGCTGTTAAAGAACTGAAGAAAGGAAATTTATCTTAATACCTTTTCCTTATCTGTAAGCCACCAGCCAAGAATTGATATTGCATTCAATTTTTCCACTGATATAATTTTAAAGGGAAGTTTTTCTGGAATTGGTTAAATAGATTGGAGTATTACACCCAAAACCTATATAAACCATGAAAAATAGCCTTTTAATTATTTGTTTACTTTTCAGCAATTGGATTTATGGTAATCCTAATTCTGAAATAAAATCCTCTGAGGGCAACTACAAGCTAGTAGTTGAAGGGTTCGATTGGGGACCTGCTGTCAATCAGGTGATTATCACTTTTGAAAACGAGGTGTCTGAGGCAAATCCTGCAGAATTTAAGGTTTTTGCAAAAAGAGAAAGCTCCCAGGGTGAAATTCCGGAATCCCAAAAATCAGGAGAAAGAGATGTGGTTTTTGCCTTTGTTTCCGATGAAAATGGGAATCGGGTAGTATCTGGGAAACATATCACTCTGGTATTGGAGGTGAGCCCAACTCAACCAATAGGCTCTCCAATCCAATATATGAGAGTGGGAAATCGAGGTGGCAACTTTTGGATTGATTATTCACTGACAATTATTAATTCGAAGACCAATCAAGTATGGAATCAGGCAGCTGGAAAAATCATGCCTTTGGTAGATGAATACGATTTGAAGGGGGAGTTTCAGCACGGCAATTTGAATATGTCCTATGCCTCATTTAGCCCTGAAACAAAAGGGAAAAAAGCTCCTTTGATAATTTGGTTGCATGGCGGAGGTGAAGGAGGGATGGATCCAACTATTGCTCTTTTGGGAAATCGGGCCGCAAATTATGCCTCCCCTGAAATTCAAACCTTGTTTGGTGATGCCGGAGCTTATGTTTTGGTACCTCAAAGTCCAACATTCTGGATGCAGGCTGCCGAGGGCATGACCCGTGGTCAAACGAATGATATTTATAATGAGGCATTGTTTGCCTTGATTCAAGATTACGTAAAATCTAATCCTGGAATTGACACCAAAAGGATTTACGTTGGGGGTTGCTCAAATGGTGGGTACATGTCTCTAAAATTGATTCTTGAGCATCCTGACTATTTTGCTGCGGGTTATATCAGTGCTCTTGCTTATGATGCGCAGTACGTTACAGAACAGGATATTCAAAAAATCAAGCAGGTTCCCATGTGGTTTGTTCATTCGAAAGATGATGGGGTAACCAAGCCAGAATCTACCGTGGTGCCACTTTATGATCGATTAAAGAAGGCTGGAGCGAAAAATGTACATTTTACCTTTTATGATCATGTAACTGATATTACCGGATTCTATGGGGGAGATAATTACCATTATAATGGACATTGGTCTTGGATTTATGTTCATGCCAATCAAGCAAGGAATGGTTTGGATGGGTCTCCTGTTTTAGTAGGTGGAAGGCCTGTTACCATCATGGAATGGATGGCTACTCAAGCCAAAAAATAAGAAAAGGAGCCTCGAGCTCCTTTTTTTATACCAGATCTGTTTTTCTGGGATCAGGTCCATATTTGTTTGGACCATCTTGTCCTTCTTTGTATGCTAACCAGATAAATCCAATGAAGTTAACGGGTGGTGGAATTAATAAGTATAGAGCATATTTCCAATCCATCCCAATATCATGTAATCTTCTAATTGCCTGAATCAACAATAAAACTATTGACGCAATCAAGATGATGCTGAAAGAGAAAAAGGCTGGCCAAGCTTCAATTTGATAAGCTTCCCAAGCTTTCATTAAGCATAAAATATTGACGAAATAAAAAAACATGAAGAGTGTTAAATACTTTCTTCGTGTAATTCGTCCAGTAGGTTTTAAAATAGATTTCATACCCAATGAACACATTAAATAGCTAATTGTTTTGTTTAAACAGGTCCTTTCGCGCTAGGAAGCCTATTCAATGTATTCTAGTATATCGCCAGGTTGACAATCCAAGGCTTTACAAATTGCTTCCAAGGTACTGAATCTGATTGCTTTCGCTTTCCCTGTTTTTAGGATGGAAAGATTGGATAAGGTTAATTCAACTTTTTCTGAAAGCTCATTCAAAGAGATTTTTCTTTTAGCCATCATGACATCCAAATTGACTTGTATAGGCATAGCTCAGATGGTTAGTTCGTTGTCTTCTTGAATTTCAATTCCTCTTTTAAAAATCTGAGAAACCACTAGGAGCAACATTCCCATGAAAATAAATTCCAGCCTTCCCTCCAAATGCTCCCAAGCTTCTGATACTTCGTAATTTTTGCCATTCAAAAATTTGGCATAGGCAAAAATTACATAAGTTAAAACACCTATTAGAAATGTGATGCCTGTCATTTTGGTCAGGTGATAATAAACTTCATTTGTAAAAGGCTCAACGAGTTTTAGCTTCTGAAATAGCTGAACTACCTGATAGAGAAGGTTGGTTTTGATAATGAAAATCGTAATCAATCCGATCACCAATAAATGATAGGAAGTGGGACTTTGGACCATAAGACTTTTAAGTGATAATCCCAGATAAAGATCATTTGCTCCTTCTGGATTGACAAAAATGCTTACTCCATAAGAAATGATTAGCGTTCCAGTTTTTACTGCTAAGCCAATAAAGATGATCCAAAAGATCACTTGTAATATTGAAAGTGATTGTGATGCCCTCATGGTATATTTTTTATTTTTTCGAAATATACAATAAAAATTTATTGAAAAACAATAAATAATTATCGATAAAAAATTTATTCAATTCTAGTTCTGTCAATTATTGCCAATAAATTTTAAATCTCCTTTTGCTTGCTTAAACTGTAGATAGGCCTTTGACAAAAATATTGACATGGAAAAAGATCATTGGAAAGGTAGGGGAGCCCAGCTACAGACAGGAAACCGATTTTCTTCGCAGCACTTAGTGACAGAGCATTCGGAAGGTTTGGATGAGGAGTTGATTTTGTCTCCAAAAACCAAAATTCGATTAGAGCATCCAAAAACTATCATCAATCCAGTCAAAAGCCCAGATATAGGTTTGAGCTTTTCACTGAACCCTTACCAAGGATGTGAACATGGATGTAGCTATTGCTATGCAAGAAATTCCCATGAATATTATGGCTTTTCGGCAGGTTTAGATTTTGAAACCCAATTGATGGCAAAACCAGATGCTCAACGATTGTTGGAAAAGCAGATCCTGAGTTCAAACTGGAAGGTGGCTCCAATTTCACTTTCAGGAAATACGGATTGTTATCAGCCTATCGAGAAGAAAATGGGAATTACTAGGCAATTGCTAGAAGTATTTGCCCGCTATCGGCACCCGGTTGGGATTATCACCAAAAATTCACTGATAGAAAGGGATATTGATATTTTGGAAGACTTAGCGAAGGAGGATTTGGTACAAGTCTATATATCGATCACCTCTTTGAATGAAGAATTAAGGAGGAAAATGGAGCCCAGAACTGCCAGTGCTTCTAAGCGGCTTCAAATAATTGAAAAGTTGAGTAATGTTGGTGTTCCGGTCGCAGTAATGAATGCTCCCATCATTCCGGGATTAAATGACCAAGAAATTCCAGAAATTTTGAAAGTAAGTGCTGAAAGAGGTGCTCGATCCGCAGGAATGACTGTTGTCCGCCTAAATGGAAAATTGGAGGAAATTTTTGGAGATTGGTTAAAAAGAAATTACCCGGACAGATTTCAAAAAGTCATGCATCAAATCGCTGAGCTTCATGGAGGATCCGTCAAAGATGTGGAGTTTGGTAGAAGAATGAAAGGAGAAGGAATACTCGCTGAAATGATTTATCAACTTTTTCAAACATCTAAAAAGAAGTATTTCGCTAACCGTTCTATGCCAAAATTCAACCTTCAGGCATTTAGGAAAGGAGGAAATTATTCACTTAATTTTGGATGATTACTACCGGCATCATCTTTTCCTAGTCGGAGAAATTTGAATAATAATCATGGATCAAGGATGCAAATTTCTTTGGAGAATCCGGGTCAAAACGGAAATAAAGGCAAGGCTCAATCAATTCCAATTCCATCAGAGCAAAGCTTCCCTGTCGGGTTCGAACCAGATCAACTCTGGCATAGAAAGGAGTTGACGACAAAGCCTTCATTGCTTTATCTGCTGCTAGCACGAGTTCAGGTTCCGGGTTTGGAATAGCAATTACACCGCCTCCATGTTCTTCCTGAACCCTAAAGTCTCCGATTCCTACGGTCTTTAGAATAGTGTGGCTGAGAATCCCATTCAAGTAAATCAATGAGAACTCACCCTCTTTGACAATGCCACTCATGAAAGGCTGTATCATTCCTTCTTTTTCTTTAAAGACTTCCAGAGGCCTGTCCCAATCTAGAGGATGAGAAATATTGATCCAAAAAGTGTCGTCTGCATTTGCTCCAACAAGAGGTTTGATTACTAACTGATTGCTTTTAAATTTTTCAAAAGATTCGGTGATGAGGCTTTCATCCAAGTTTGAAAACTTCTGAGTGGGAACCAGTTCAACTCCTTTTTCTGCCAATTCAAAAAGGTATCCTTTGTGAATGTTCCGTTTCACGATATCTAAGGGATTTAAAAGAATAGCTTTGGAATCCTCGATTTTTTGAAGGACTTCCATAAACACTTCCAAATGCTGCTGATAATCCCAAGGGCTTCTGATGATGACCAAATCCCATTTATTCCAATCGGTTTTTTCATTCCAAGGAATATTTTTTACTTCCCAGCCTAATTCATGTAGAAATGGATGAACCAAATCATCGTCAATAAACCAGCCTTCGGTATTAGAGATAGAAAGAAAAGCGCAACGGTGCATAGTCTCGAATTTATTCTTTCCAAATATCTGTAAGAATTGGAAATTATGACTTTGAAATCCTCAGAATCTTTGATTTGATCAAGTTACTATTTGGTAGTTGCATAATCTTTTAACCTACCCTTGATGAAATAATTCCAACCTCCCTCGCAGCTTTCTCTTTGAAACTCTGGGATATCTTGAGGAAAATTATCTAAGCCCTCCGAAATTACTGTGAGTTTTGTACCGGTGTTTTTTTTCTCCAATTGAAAAGTAACAAATCCCTCACCTGAATATTCCTTATAAGTCCAACTCAATTTGATTTTTTCAAAAGTGATTACCTCAACAACTTTCCAGATATGGGTAAAAGTCCTCTGCTCAGAACTTACAGGGAATGAGGTTTCGAATCCTTTCTCTGCTTTGAAGTCAGGTAGGTTTTCAAAATACCATTGATGCATATGCTGGATTTCTACCAAATATTTCCATATGGTTTTTACATCTTGATGAAAAGTTTCAGATACAATAATTGGCTCAAAATGATTTGATTTCATCTTGTAAATGGAGTTTAAGAATAATGTCTTACGAATTTTTATTGAAATTGAAATAAGAAAACCAATTGGGGAAAATATAACAGATCAATGCTTCTAGGCATGCTGCACAGATTAGTAAGAAGCCGAAAATAACAGGCATTCCAATCAAAGCTCCCATTGCAAGTACCGTTCCGAATGAAAGTCCAGGCGTTTCCCAAAACTCTCCTGATGCAAGCCCTAGGGAAACCAAAGAGTCAACCACTAATCCTCCAATGGAGTAAATAATTCCACAAAAGAACCCAAGTATTACTCCAATTTTCGCGTGAAATCTAATCCATGATTTCAGATCAATCGTTTTTGGAACCTTCATAACTTGAACTTTGATCAAGTATAAGTTACCAAAATCCGGACAGATTACCTGAGAATTAAAAATTGTAGTGTAGTGTTTTTAATATCTGAGATATTTTCGGATTAGAGCTTTTTAATAATTAGGACAGTCCTGTTGGGGACATATAAATGCACCATTTGGTCTTTGTCTGTCTCATACTTAACTGATTTATCTACTCTATCAAAGCCTCCATATTTCTTTTCGTCTGAATGGAGTATTATTTGATATTTTCCTTTTTCGGGCATTGGGACTGGGTATCCAAAATAGGATTCTGTAGGATGAAAAGAGAAAACAAATATTAACTGGCCCCTATGGTAGGCAATGATTTTCTTGTCAGGATCCAGATAGAGTTGCTCGGCACTGCCAGAGGACAATAAGTCATTGTCTTTTGCCAATTGGATCATGAATTTATCCCAAGCGTCCAATTGAGAGTATCGAAGATGCTCAGTGTCTGCCAAAGACCATTGTCTTCTGGCATATTGATAACTCCAATTATTGCCTTCTCTGGGGAAATCAACCCATTCAGGATGTCCGAATTCATTTCCTATAAAGTTTAAATAGCCTTCTCCTCCCAGCGAAAGGGTGATCATCCGGATCATTTTATGGAGAGCGATACCTCGATCAATAACCAGATTTTGATTTAAAACCGACATGGAAAAGTACATTTCCTTATCCATAAGCCAAAAGGCAATAGATTTATCACCTACCAGAGCCTGATCATGGCTTTCTGCATAAGCGATGGATTTTTCCTTTTTGGGTCTGTTGGTTAGTTCATGCCAAAGCTCAAACATATCCCATTGCTCATCTTGCTTGTGCTTGAGTGTTTTGATCCAAAAATCAGGAATTCCCATCGCTAACCTGAAGTCAAAACCTATTCCTCCATCTTTTACCTGCCTGCATAATCCTGGCATTCCGCTAACCTCCTCAGCAATCGCTATAGCATGAGGGTTGAGTTGATGGATTACTTCATTTGCCAGTTGGAAATACAGCAAGGCATCCTCATCCACCCCCAAGTCAAAATATTTATCAGCAGAGTCAAAGGAAGTGTGGCCATGGTGATGATAGAGCATGGAAGTGGCTCCGTCGAATCGGAAACCGTCAAAATGAAATTCCTCCATCCAGTACCGAATGTTGGAAAGCAAAAACTGCTGAACCTCCCATTTTCCATAATCAAATAGCTTGGAGTCCCAGCCTTCGTGATAGCCTCTCATTCCGGGATGAAAGTATTGATGATCCGTGCCGTCAAATTCATTTAATCCTTCATTCACATTCTTTACTGCATGAGAATGTACAATATCCATAATTACAGCTATACCCATATTGTGGGCTGTATTGATCAGGGATTTCAATTCTTCAGGTGTGCCGAATCTGGAGGAGGGAGCAAAAAAGTTGGATACATGATAACCAAAAGAGCCGTAGTAGGGATGCTCCATCACAGCCATCATTTGAATGGCATTGTAACCACCCGCTTTAATTCGTGGTAAAATATTTTCTTCAAATTCCTTGTAAGTTCCTACTCCTAATTTTTCCTGGGCCATTCCCACATGACATTCATAGATGAGGGGCATCTCTTGAATCGCTTGAAGTTGAAATGCTGAATCAGTCCATTCGAAGGATTTCTCAGGAAACCATAATTGACCGGCAAAGTCATGACTTTTTTCATCCTGTACCACTCTTCTTATATAGGCAGGGATTCTATCGAGGGCCAAGTCATTGGCTCCGATGACATGTGTCTTTATTTTACTCTCGTGAACAAACCTGTCTTTGTAATCTTGATAGGGTAGGAAAATTTCCCAATCTCCTCTGTGATTTCTGCGCATGGGATGATTACACCTGTCCCAGTTGTTAAAATCCCCCATTAAGAAAAGTTGCTTGGCGGCAGGAGCCCATTCCCTGTAAATCCATCCCTTTCGGATGGGTTCAAAATGTATTCCGTAATACTGATGGAAATTGGCAAATTCCAAAATGCTTCCAAACTCATTTTCAATATGGAATTTTGCACTCTTAAACCGGTCTATTCTCTTTTGAACTTGCGTTTCAAAAGCCTCCAACCAAGGTTCATCCTGAATAAGCTGTGGTGTATTGTTTGAATTCACGAAAAATTAGATTTACCTGAGCTGAATTTAGGAAAAAATAGGAGGAATGAAACTTTCCCACAGCTCAAATAAAAAAGAGGATCTGTTAAAGGCGGTTTTGTCACATTGAGCGGAGTCGAAATGTGGCCATTAATGATAGAAAAAGCCTTCCACTTCCTGCCTACCGTCCTTTAGGTTTGCAAAGGAGAATTATTTGGGAAAATAAGAGCTAATATCTTTCCGATTATTAAGTGACTCAAATATTGAATAAATTAAAAAAGAATGGGGTGAACTTTCTTGCCGTCTAG